>ENA-UOOK01000352-UOOK01000352.1-fermentation-metagenome-genome-assembly--contig:-NODE-352-length-60280-cov-7.418398_pt1 | contig 60280 bp, 64 predicted proteins | sample MGYA00245777_ERZ724023 | MGnify/ENA primary metagenome ERZ724023 (study PRJEB28704, sample SAMN03018312) | fermentation metagenome | biome: anthropogenic terrestrial biome; feature: soil; material... | reverse complement strand
GGCGGTCACCCGCTGCAGCAAAGCCATGGTCGAAGTGGCCAAGGTCGACGGAATTTAGATCGGTGTCGGCGACCCCGCCGGCATGTCGATCGCCCACATGATGGCTTCCGGACTCGGAGGCATCAGGACCTCCGGAGACCTTGTCGCCAGGATGCAGTTCGCCAGAAAGATGAAGACCCCCGCCGCGAAGGAATACGTCGCCAAGAAGCTCGGAGTGTCCGTGCTCGACCTGACCGACGTATACGTGATGAGGGACCTCCGCGAAGCGCTCGGGATCGGAGTGACCGTGGGACTCCCCGGAGCACCCAGAGGCATCGCTGCGAAGATGAACATCGAGAAGCTCCTCGACATCGAGATCAACTGCTGCGAGATCTTCCGCAAGATGACCTCGAAGAGGTAAACTATTTGGCGGGCATCGCCCGCTTTTTTATTTTTCAATAAGGAACGTCTCAAGGGACAGACCGTAGCCGCGACCGGGAGACCGAACGCGGGCAAGGTCAGTGGCCGGGGTACACCACGAGGGACTCCACGTCGTATCCCTCCAGCTTCTTCCTGCCTTCGAGGCCCGCGAGCTCGATGACGAAGCATATCTTGACGACCTTCCCGCCCAGCTTCTCAATCATCTTGACCATGGCCTCGGTGGTGCCGCCGGTGGCTATCAGGTCGTCGACGATCACTACTCTCTGTCCCGGTTTGATGCAGTCCTTGTGCATCTCCAATGTAGCGGTGCCGTACTCAAGGTCATACTCCTGGGATATGGTGGCCCTCGGGAGCTTGCCCTTCTTTCTGACTATGATGAAGCCCTTCTTGAGGGCGTACGCGACCGGGGCCCCGAATATGAAGCCCCTCGACTCGGACCCCGCCACAAGGTCGAAGTCCACTCCTTCGAGCATGTCGACGATCCCGTCGACCGAAAGAGAGAACCCTTCGCTGTCCTGCAGGACGGTCGTTATGTCCCTGAACATTATTCCTTTGGTCGGAAAGTCCGGTATGGTCTGGATATAGTCTTCGACTGTCTTCATGTGAGCGTAATGAGAACCGGTAGTTCAGTATAAAAAGCCGATTATCGGAAAAATCCAAAAGCCCCCGAGAGGGGTAAGGGCCCGGCGGAGCCGGGATTGTTGCGGTCATCAGTCGGGTCTTGCAGACTGTTCCGGCGAGGGTCAATCAGAGTAAAGCGCCATCAGGCCAGTCTTCTGCTCTTTGTTACCGCAGTACCATACTGAACAATCTTCGCCGCAGATCTTTGTGTTATTTCGTTTGCCGATAGCCACTTACCTCCGACATATACAACTGATTACTACTATTTATATCAGTCGTTTAACGATTTACGTCAATAAACGAATAAAAACTACGAATTTCGTAAATAATATTATTGAATCATCAAAAAATATTCTTGCAATTAAAAATCTCACACACGGGGGAGGTCCGCACTCGGATGAAAAAAGAAGGATGCCGGCCGGGCCGGCTAATCAGTTTCAGTTCAGTTGCTCGGAGCAGAACGGACAGAATTTCGGGGTTTTGGCAAGTCCCTTCAGATCCTCTCCGCAGTACGGACAGACGCTGAACTTCTTCTGCCCTCCCGCCGATGTCGGGGCGGCGGAATAGGCGGCCTGCTGCTGTACTGCGGTCGGGCTCCCGATATCGTCCCTGGCCTGCTGCTGGGGGGACGGCTTTCCGCAGTTCCCGCAGTATTTGTAGGGATACTCGTTAGGCGTGCCGCAGTACGGGCAAAGGACCTTGGGGACCTGCCCGGACGGCTGCTGGGGAGCCTGCTGCTGCTGGAGCTGCTGATACATCTGGGGGAACAGGAGCATTCCCGTGCCCACGGCCGCACCTCCCTCGGAATTGCCAATGGCGTCGGCCATGCGGTCCATGACCGCGTACTTCTTGAAGGCCTCACCGTTCTTGGAGCTGAACTGCAGGTACTGGAACACCTTCTCCATGTCCTCGTCGGTCGTCCTGAGCTCCGATATCTTCAGTGCGAGCAGCTCTATGCCCCTCTGCGTGAAGTAAGGCTCGATCAGCGCCTTGGTGGAGGTGGACGCCCTCTCGAGGTTCGTGTACACGTCCATGTAGTACTGCTCGGTGAGCTGCTGGGTTATCTGCTCGTTGATGAAGCTCTTCATGAAGGCGTTGACGTCGCCGGTGCTGTAGGCGCTCATGCCTCCCACTATCTGCGTGAAGAACACGGCGATGTCCTCCTTCTTGACGCGGAACTGGTAGTCCCCGTTCGCCATGAGGGTTATGGGCACGTCGTATTCGTGCGCCGCCTTGATCATTCCCCTGATGCCCCACCTGCCGTTGAACATCTTCAGTGAAACGTAGATGATCTGCACCTTGAAAGGGGTCTCCTTGTATCCCAGAGCGATCTGATAGAGCTTGGTGAGCCACGGGATGTTCGATGACATGACCGAGTGCCTTCCAGGCTCCAGTACGCCGGTGAGCTGCCCGTCCCTTATGAAAAGCGCTACCGCATGCTCGGGGACGGTGACGGAGGTAAGGGTCCTCAGATCGTTGTACTCGTATGTGTAGATTATATCGTCCGGACCCTGGCTCTCCCAGTTTACCACGTTGGTCTTCTTTTCTGCCATTGCATTCACTCCCTGACCCCTTCCATGAAGCCCCTCATAACGGTCTCCCTCTGGTTGTAGTCCTCGATCATCCTGTCGACGGTCTTCTCGATCTCCCTGAGGGGGGCTTTTATGGCGTACTCTCCCGAATCAATCTTTGCCACCAGGTCTGCGACCTCCTTTCTAAGAAGAACGGTGCCGTCGACCAGTTTAGCGTCCCAGGATACGAGCATATCCAGCTCGTCCTCCAGTATCTTGACGGAGGCGTGCCATCCGCTGTATCCGTTCACCGCCTTCTGCACGGAGATGTGGTACTTGTCCACTTTCGTGCGTATCCTCTCTGCGTCCCTCATCAGGTCCATGTCCTTTATTGCGGCCCTCTGGATGGTGGCCATGTCGTTCTTCGCGCCTTCCAGCGTGCGTGCGACCTCCTGCCTGATGGCCCTGTCCTCGTCTCTGCGGAGGTTCTTCTCTTTATATCCCCTGTATATGGGTATGTAAAGCCCGATGCGCTCCACCAGGGACGTGTTCCCCCTCATGTGGACTCCAACTTCTTCTAAAGGCATCTTCAATCACTTCCTGTTCTTTATTGTAATCACTATTCCGACCGCGGCAACCGTCAGCAGTATCAGGGCCACGGGGGCCAGCCAACCGAGGTCCGTGTGGAACCACATGTATCCGGCGAGGCCGATGACGAGCATCAGGGCCCCGAGCACAAGGTTATAGTCGCTGTTGCTCGGACCGAAGTTGGTCGTCCCGCCCCTCTGCATGGGGGACAGGACGGCGAAGGTCAATCCCATTATCATTAGCACGACCCAGAGGATTATGTCGATCCCCTCGTCCATTACGCTGTAGGCCACCAGACCGATGACCACCGCGATCAGGAACATTGAGCCGATCACTGCGGACAGGGTCCTGTTGGCCAACTTGTCCTTGTTTGTCATTTCCTCTATCTCCTTTTTCATAGTACTATCAGCTGATTGATGTCGGTCCTCTTTATCCTCTCGGGCAGCAATTTCCCGAATCCGTCTATGATGACGGAGCTGCCGGACACCTTGCACGGGACGTATATCAGGTTCTTCACGTACGGCTTGCTGAGCCTCAGCTTGCTGTTGCTCTGCGTGCGTTGAACGAGATAGTTCTCGGTTAGGTGCTCAGCCTCCTTCTTGGTGCTGAGCGGGGCAATTATCTTTCTTGCTCCCGGGCTGCCCGGCCGGGCGGTCTCGGAAAGGGCACCTATGCCCTCGCCGCCGCTGATGCTGGTCTCCGACCCGCGGAGTCCGGCCAGGATGCTGGTCTCCGGGCGCAGTGCGAAAATGTCCGTCACTCCGGACGCGGGATTGGTCAGGCACCCCGCGTCGATGGCGAAATCACCCGGCACCAGGATGTCCTCCGTTACCTCGACGCTCTTCTTGGACCACAGGGCCCCGGTAACGAAGCTGTATCTCAGGTCCACGTCCCAGAACGGGAACAGGTAGTCCCCGTCCCCGGAAGCTATGAGCACCGTTCCCGAGCCGCTCCTGGCACCCAGCGCCTGGGACAGATGCTGGAACAGCTCGCTGTTCCTGTCCTTGGTCCTCAAGATGGTCCAGTTGCTGACGTTGGGGTACTGTATCCTAGAGATCTTGGCGAGGGCCCCGAGGGTCTTGACCGGATCGCCGCCGGTGGAGGACGAGCTCTTGACCAGGTCTGCCACCGCGCTCACCTGCGAAAGTTCGCGCTCCACTCCCTGGTACATTATGGCCATCGAAGGCACCGAGAACAGGTTGTCCCTCACGTCTTTGAGACCGTTGACGCCCTTCTCCAGATACCCTATGCTTCCCATAGGGTCCCCGTTGAGGAGCTTCTCGCATCCCGTGCATGCCTGTGCCAATGCCGAAAAGCGCTTTGACACCGGAGCATATTCGTTTGATTTTGAAAGCATCTCGGACGCCTGTGAGAAGTTGTTGCTCATGAGCACATATCTTCCCGGTTTGTCCTCATGGAGCAGCTTCACGTTGTTGATCATCAGCGCATACGCCCTCACCAGGTCTTCCGCACCGTTGAGATCCCTGCGGTCTCCGCTGTCGACCGCAAGAGGGGAAAGCCCTTTGATCTTGGCGTCGAATTCGAAGGCGGACGCTGACGTGTGCACGGGCTTCGCGGCGTTGTCCGTGGTGAAAGGCATCACGAAAAGCGGATTCGTCATGAGGGTGTTCGCCGCGAACTTGTACTCGGTTATCTCGGCAGAGATCCTAGGCCTGACGGTGGTCACGTAGATGTTGTGCCTTGCAATCGAGTCGACGTTCTCGGCCTGGGACATGGAGAGCCCGCCCGGCATGGCGTTGCTTACCCAGGACCTGACCTGGTCCATGACCTGGTCCAGGTACGCTTTGGCATCTATGCGCTGCTGGGTCGTTCCGCAGCTGCGGCACGTTATATACGGCGTGTCGGCCTCGACGTCCTTGGCTTCGAACGGCGCACCGCAGTATTTGCACCTGAGCATTACCATGTCTTCCAAATTATCACCTTATCGATCTGACGGCGGACCAAAGTGCGACGATCTCCGCCTGCAGCCGTGCTTCCATCGCCCTCATCTCGCTCATGGCCTGGTTGTGGTAGGCCTTGGCTATGTCGTCCGCCCTGGCGGATATGCCTTTGTAGCATGCCCTGCAGGCATATATGGATCCGTAATCTTCGCTCTCGGACCTTAGGGGCTCGCCCTCGCCCGACTTCCTCAGCATCGGTGAGATCTCGCTGGAAATCGGGAAGAAGTGTATGCCCAGGCCGGAAGCGGTCCTTCCGCAGAACCAGCATTTGCACGTCCTGGAGTAATCGTTTACCAGTCTCAGGTTGGACTCTCCCGTGTCCCCGACCTGTTTCCGGTATCCGTAGGCGATCTGCTGGTACTCCGCGGCCTTCTTCGGGTCGTCCCAGACCGTGCCGGACGCCAGAGACTCGTATCCCATGGCCAGCAGAACCATCCCCTCCCTGATGCCTGTCCTTGTCGTGTCGTTGAGGAAGATCTCGTTCATCTTGAGGGTCTCGTTGCCCACTTCCGACTGATACCTCTGGGCTAGTTTCAGGAGCCTGTTGCCCTTCTCCAGCAGCACGGTCGAGGCGCCGTTCATGTTGAACGCCTGTATCTCCTCTACCGCCAGTTCGCACTGGACGATCATCATCGGGACGCTCACCGTGGTCAGGCCGAAAGTGAACTCCCTGGCGGCGGTGGCCTTCAGGGCGTTGAGGAGGTTCCTGTAAGCCGATATGTCCCCTAGCCTTCCGCGCATGTCGATCATGCACACAAGTACCGATGATATATCGTCGGGCCCGCCGTCCTTCTCGATAGACTTCATCAATCTTCCGCGGGCTTTTTCAAACTCGCCCTGTTTTATGAGGTCTATGGCTTGTTCATAAAGGGCATCCGCATTTTTGAAAAGTGAAAGGGCCATTGTTTTTTTTCCTTCGGCACTGGATTGCGTGTCAAAGGTAAAATACTATTCCAGACGGCCTGTTCCGGCGCCCTTTGCGCACACGCGGCCACACGACCCCGGACATAGGGACTATGTCGCCGTCATTCGCTCTCATCTGGAGTTAACAATAAAAATATTAAATATTATTAGACAAATGTCTAATTCAATTTTAATAATGAATACATTTGTCAGGGGGTTTCGGAAAGATTTAAATGAAATAAATCGCTCACCCCGAACATGGACAACAGCAGGTTTGCGGCTGTGGAGAAGGCGTTCGGAAGAGAACCGGTCAAAGCGGTCCCGCCCGGTACCAACGTTTCCGACTACTACGGGTGCAACGTGTTCAACAGGAAGAACATGAGGAGATACCTCTCCCAGGAAACGAGAAGGTCCATATACGAATCCATCGAAAGCGGCAAGACCCTCGACATCTCCGCGGCCGAGCACGTCGCCGAGGGCATGAAGCGCTGGGCGATGGACATGGGCGCCACGCATTACACGCACTGGTTCCAGCCTCTAACCGGCGGCACGGCGGAGAAGCACGACGCCTTCGCAACCCCCTACGGCCGCGACGAATCTCTCGAAACGTTCTCCGGCGCGCTTCTCTGCCAGCAGGAGCCCGACGCCTCCTCGTTCCCCAACGGGGGCCTCCGCAACACCTTCGAGGCCCGCGGGTATACGGCGTGGGACCCCTCGTCGCCGGCGTTCATCGTCGGGGACGTGCTTTGCGTGCCTACGGTTTTCATATCATATACGGGGGAGGCCCTGGACTACAAGACCCCCCTGCTCAGGTCGAAGGCCGCCGTCTCGAAGGCCGCCTCCGAGATACTGGAGTACTTCGGGATGCGCGGGGCCAACGTCGAATCTTACCTGGGATGGGAGCAGGAGTTCTTCCTGGTGGATTCCGCACTGTTCTCCCAGCGTCCCGACCTTATGCTGACAGGGCGCACACTCGTGGGACACGAAAGCGCCAAAAGCCAGCAGCTGGACGACCATTATTTCGGATCGATCCCGCAGAGGGTCCTGGAGTTCCTGAGGGACCTGGAGATCGAATGCTACAAGCTGGGGATACCGATAAAGACAAGGCACAACGAGGTGGCCCCGAACCAGTTCGAGGTGGCCCCCGTCTATGAGGAGGCCAACCTTGCGATCGACCACAACCTCATGCTGATGTCGGTGATGAAGCCCACGGCGAAACGCCACGGGTTCAGGGCGCTTCTTCATGAGAAGCCCTACAAAGGGGTCAACGGCTCTGGGAAGCATTGCAACTGGTCTCTGGGCACCGGGGACGGGACACCTCTCATGGCGCCCGGGAAGACGGACGCCGAGAACCTGAGGTTCCTGACACTGACCGTGAACGTGCTCATGGCCGTCTACAAGAACAACCATCTCCTCAAGGCCGCGATCATGACGGCCTCGAACGCCCACAGGCTGGGTGCCGACGAGGCGCCTCCAGCGATAATGTCGGTATTCCTCGGTTCCCAGATAACCTCGGCCTTCGAGCAGTTGCTCGAGTCCAAGAACATGGTGAAGATCGGGAAGAAAGCAGGGTACAGCCTGGGCATTCCTCACATACCCGAGATACTGGTGGACAATACGGACAGGAACAGGACGTCCCCGTTCGCGTTCACCGGGAACAGGTTCGAGTTCAGGGCAGTCGGCTCTTCCGCCAACTGCTCCTCGGCGATCACAATGATAAACACCATCGTCGCCGAACAGCTGAAGGAGTTCAAGATGAGGGTGGACGCAAGGATAGCCGACGGGGCGCAGACCGAGAGGGCAATCCTCGACGAGATATGCATGACCTACAAAGGGTGCCGCGACATATGCTTCGAGGGCAACGGCTACTCCGAGGAATGGAAGGCCGAGGCGGCCCGCAGGGGCCTGGACTGCGAGACGTCGGTGCCACTTGTCTACGATGCGCTTTTCTCCCCCAGGGCGAAGGAGCTCTACGCCGACACGGGCGTACTCACGGAGACCGAGAAGGAATCCAGGGCCGAGGTGCTGTGGGAGCAGTACGGCAGGAAGATAGAGATAGAATCGAGGGTGCTCAGCGACATGACCCTCAACCACATACTGCCGGTGGCCACCAGATATCAGTCCGTTCTGCTCGACAACGTTTCCAAGATAAAGGAGTCCTTCCCGGCCGCAGAGTTCAGGTCCCTGGCCTCCAATGAGGTCGAGCTCATCAAAGATATTTCATATCACATATCCGAAGCGCGCAGGATGGCCAAGGACATGGACGTCCTCTGCGACAGGCTGGCACATATCGGGGAGGAGCGGGTGCGCTCGATAGGCTTCCACGACGAGGTGGTCCCGCTTATGGAAAGCACCAGGCAGCACGTGGATGCTCTTGAGATGATCATAGACGATCAGATGTGGCCGCTTCCCAAGTACCGCGAGATGCTGTTCATACACTGAACGGCGTTCCATGCGGTGTCCTGCATGGGTGTTAAATTGATATGTTTATATAGAAGAACAAACTTTATCCAACCAGAATCCACCAAATGGAATTAATTGGAGGCTAAAAATATGGGTATGGGTAACGCACCTATTCTGATTCTCAGAGAGGGAACAAAGAGAAGCAAGGGAAAAGACGCTCAGAACAACAACATCACCGCCGCAAGGGCGATAGCCGACTCTGTGAAGAGCAGCCTCGGCCCGAGAGGCATGGACAAGATGCTGGTAGACTCCATCGGGGACGTCGTCATCACCAACGACGGTGTGACGATCCTCAAAGAGATGGACGTGCAGCACCCCGCAGCGAAGATGCTCGTCGAGGTCGCCAAGGCACAGGACTCCGAGGTGGGCGACGGTACCACGACTTCCGTCATAATAACCGGCGAGCTTCTGAAGAAGGCCGTCGACCTCATCGACGCGAACGTGCACCCGACCATAATCACATCGGGCTACAGGCTTGCCAACGATAAGACCCAGGAGATCCTGAGGGAGATCGCGAAGAAAGTCTCTCTGAAAGACGAGGAGACCCTCAAACAGATAGCCGAGGTCGCGATGATAAGCAAGCAGGTCAGCGGGTCCAAGACATACTTCTCCGACCTGGTCGTTGAGGCCGTCAAGACCGTCGCAGAGAAAGGGAGCGACGGAACATACACCGTGGACCTCAAAAACATCCAGACCGTCAAGAAGGCCGGTGCCAGGATGGAGGAGTCCAAGCTTTACAAGGGGCTAATCATCGACAAGGAGCCGGTCCAGCCCAACATGCCAAAGGTGGTCAAGGGCGCAAAGATCGCACTGATCGATGCCGCATTCGAGGTCAAGAAGACCGAGGTCGACGCCAAGATCCAGATCACCGACCCCAGCCAGATATCTCTCTTCGTAGCAGAGGAGGAGAACATGCTGAAGAAGATGGTCCAGAACATCAAGGATGCGGGGGCGAACGTCGTCTTCTGCCAGAAGGGCATCGACGACCTGGCCCAGCATCTTTTCTCCAAGGCGGGCATCTATGCCTGCAGGCGTGTCAAGAAGAGCGACATGGACAGGCTCGCCAGGTCCACAGGCGCCTCCATTGTTAACAAGATATCCGACATCTCGTCCGCGGACCTCGGGTCCGCCGGTCTCGTTGAGCTCAGAAAGGTGGAGGACGAGGACATGACCTTCATCACCGAGGTCAGGGACCCGAAGACCGTCTCGGTCTTGGTCAGAGGCGGAACGAACCATGTCGCCGACGAGGTCGAGAGGTCCCTCGTCGACGCCTGGTCCGCGGTCAGGGTCGCGGTCGAGGACGGACTCGTCGAGTGCGGAGGCGGCTCCAAAGAAATGGAGATAGCCATGAGGCTCAGGGATTACGCCGCCACCATAGGCGGAAGGGAGCAGCTCGCCCTCGAGGCTTTCGCGTCCGCGATGGAGGTCATACCGACCACCCTCGCCGAGAACGCGGGACTCGACCCGATCAACGTGATCATCGAAATGAGGAAACAGCACAAGGAGGGCAAGATCAACGCAGGTATCAACCCCTTCACCGGAAAGGTCGAGGATATGGCCAAGCTCAACGTGATCGAACCCTACAGGGTCGGAAAGCACGCCATCAACTCCGCCACCGATGCGGCCGTCATGATCCTCAGGATCGACGATGTCATCGCATCCTCGGGCTCCTCCAAGGACCTGGGCGTAGGGGAGGGCGGAATGCCCCCCGGAATGGACGACGACTGAAACTGCAGACAAACAGGGGGCCTGACCGGCCCCCTTTAACATTATAGTCCCCTTGAGATGGTTGCAGATGACTGGCAGGTCTAGAGAAAAAGTGAAGGCGGAAGAGGAGAAAGCGCAGGCGGAAGCCGCCGAGGGCACCGGGTGCGAAGAGGCGCCGGCCAAGGACGAGCTGGCAGAGGCCAGGGAGCTTGCGGACCAATATCTCAACGCGGCAAAAAGGATACAGGCGGACTTCGATAACTATCGCAAGAGGTCTCTGAGAGACACGGAGGAGTTCAGGAAGCATGCGGCCGACGGCCTGGCCACGGACCTGCTCGCTACGCTGGACGACCTGGACAGGGCGCTCGACAGCACAGGCGAGGACAGTGAATTCATCCAGGGTATCAGGAAGGTCCGCCAGAACCTGATGAAGACCCTGGCGGGATACGGTATAGGGGAGGTCCCTACGGACGGGGCGTTCGACCCGAGGTTCCACGAGGCCCTGTGCACCGTGGAGGGAGAAGAGGACGGCAGGATCGCCGAAGTGTTCCAGAAAGGGTACGCCAGCGGCGACAGGGTACTTAGGTACTCGAAAGTGAAAGTGACTAAGGCCCCGGAGAAGTCCGGGAGCAACGAGGCCGTAGATCCGGCAGAGGAAAAAGAGGAGTGAGCGATATGTCAAGAATAATAGGAATAGATCTCGGAACAAGCAACTCGGCAGCATCGGCCATGGAGGGCGGAAGGCCGTCCATGATCCCCAGCGCCGAGGGCACCAGCGTCGGCGGTAAATCTTTCCCGTCCTACGTTGCATTTACGAAAGAAGGCGAACTGCTCGTCGGAGAGCCGGCGAGGAGGCAGGCTGTCACTAACCCCGAAGGGACGATCAAGAACGTCAAGAGGAAGATGGGGACAAGCGAGAAGATCAAGGTATACGGCAAGGAATACACTCCCCAGCAGATCTCGGCCTTCATCCTTCAGAAGATAAAGAGGGACGCCGAGTCGTTCCTCGGAGAGACCATCGATAAGGCAGTGATAACGGTCCCGGCCTACTTCGACGATAATCAGAGGCAGGCCACAAAGGATGCCGGCGCCATCGCAGGCCTAGAGGTCGTACGCATGATCAACGAACCAACGGCCGCGGCCCTGGCATTCGGTCTCGACAAGAACGGCACCGAGCAGAAGATCATGGTCTTCGACCTCGGAGGCGGAACACTCGACGTCACGATAATGGACCTTAGCGACGGGGTCTTCGAAGTGCTCTCCACCAAGGGGGACACACAGCTCGGAGGTTCCGACATGGACGAGGTGATCACGAAATACGTGGCAGGCGAGTTCAAGAAGCAGACCGGTATCGACCTGACTGCTGACAAGATGGCGTTCTGGAGGGTCAGGGAGGCATGCGAGAAGGCTAAGATCGAGCTTTCCACCACAATGCAGACAGAGATCAACCTCCCTTTCATCGCATCCGACGCGTCCGGCCCCAAGCATCTCACCCAGACGCTGACCCGGGCCAAGCTAGAGGACCTGGTCGAACCGATCGTCTCCAGGTGCAAGCCGTGCATCGAGGGGGCCATCGCAGACGCCAAACTGAGCAAGGAGAAGATTGACAAGATCATCATGGTCGGCGGTCCGACAAGGATGCCCACCGTCCAGAACTATGTGGAGAGCATCGTCGGCCCCAAGATCCAGCGCGGCATCGATCCGATGGAGTGCGTTTCGATGGGCGCGGCGATCCAGGGAGCCGTCCTTTCGGGAGACGTCAAGAACGTCCTCCTGCTCGACGTTACCCCGCTCACACTTGGAATCGAGACCCTCGGCGGGGTCGCAACGCCCCTCATAGAGAGGAACACCACGATCCCGGCGAAGAAGTCCCAGATATTCTCCACGGCGGCGGACAACCAGCCTTCAGTGGAGATCAACGTCATCCAGGGCGAGAGGAAGATGGCATCGGACAACACGTCCCTCGGCCGCTTCATACTCGACGGCATACCGCCCGCGCGCCGCGGGATACCCCAGATCGAGGTCACCTTCGACATAGATGCCAACGGCATAGTGACGGTGACAGCCAAGGACAAGGGCACCGGCAAGGAGCAGAAGATAACCATAGCGTCCTCCAACAAGCTGAGCAAGGACGAGATCGAGCAGATGGTCAAGGAGGCCGACACCTACGCGGAGGCCGACAAGAAGAAGGTCGAGGCCATCGAAGTGCACAACCAGGCGGAGACGGCCGTCTACACGGTCCGCAAGTCCCTTGAGGAGCTTGGAGAGAAGGTCAACCAGTCCGAGAGGTCGTCCATCGAGAATGCGATAACGGACCTCGAGACGGCCAACAAGTCGGAGGACGTCGAATCCATAAAGAAGAAGATGGACGCCCTGATGAAGGCCATGGAGCCTATTTCCCAGAGAATATACCAGGAGGCTTCCCAGGCCGATGCCGCCCCCAAGTCGGGGGCGCAGGAGTCGCAGGAGAGCAAAGCAGACGACAACATCGTAGACGCCGACTACAAGATAGTCGACGACGATGACAAGAACTGAGCTGGGAAACGCGAATGGGGAAAGACTACTATGAGACGCTCGGCGTGGACAAGAGCGCCACGCAGGACGAGATAAAGAGCGCTTACCGCAGGCTCGCCAAGAAGTACCATCCGGATGTGTCGGAAGAGCCCAAAGAGGTCGCCGAGGCCAAGTTCAAGGAGATCTCCGAGGCATACGAGGTCCTGTCGGACCCCGAAAAGAGGACGACCTACGACACGTACGGAAGCGATGCTGTAAACAGCCAGTTCTCCGGAGGCGGATTCTCATGGGACGACTTTACCCACGCGGAAGACATCAGCGACATATTCGGTGATTTCTTCGGAAACATATTTGGAGGAGGGAGATCAGGCCAGCAGAGCAGAGGTCCCAGGCAGGGCAACTCGCTCAGGATGGATATCGAGATCTCCCTCCTCGACGCCCTCAACGGCGTCAAGAAGGAGGTGCAGGTCCCCCACACGGTGACGTGCGCCCCGTGCAAAGGCACAGGGGGCAAGGACGGGAAAGTATCCACTTGCGGCCAGTGCAACGGAACCGGCCAGGTCCGTTCCGTCCGTCAGACCATGTTCGGAAACATGGTATCCGTCTCCGACTGTCCCAAGTGCCACGGCACCGGGAAGTCCTACGAAGAGCGCTGCCCCGAATGCCGCGGAAGCGGTTACACGCAGAAGACGTCCAAGGTCGAGGTCAGCATACCCAAAGGGGTGGACGAAGGCTCGACCCTGACGCTCAGGGGCCTCGGGGACGCAAGCTACAACGGGGGGCCTCCGGGAGACCTTTACGTTATAATACACGTCAAGAAGGACAAGGCCTTCGACCGGGACGGGGCGAACCTTTGGACCGGGATAACCACCACATATCCTAGGCTGGTCCTGGGCGGACAGGAGGAGGTCAGGACGCTGGAGGGCGAGAAGGTGATCCTCACGATACCCAAGGGTACCCAGGTGGGCTCTGTTCTGAGGATCAACGGGAAGGGCATGCCCAGGTCGGCCAATTCGTCTACCCGCGGAGACATGTTCGTGCGCGTGAAGATCGATGTGCCATCGAAGGTGACGAAGGAAGAGGCAGAACTGCTTCAGAAACTGGACAACGGTGCAGGTCCGAAAAAATCAAAGCTCCGCAAGAAGATTGACGACATTTCGGAAAAAATCTGAGAGAAATGGCGCCGAGGGAGAGATTCGAACTCCCGAGGCCTTGCGGCCAGCGGTTTTCGAGACCGCCACCTTACCGGACTAGATTACCTCGGCTCGGCGAGACAACCCTCTCCGCGTATTTTTAAATTTCCCATCCGATACGGGGCTCACAGCCCAATGTAAATACAATCACCGCATAATATCGGGAAGGGAGCACAATGCCGGGGGAAATCACAGAAAATATAATCAAGGCCAAGTCGGCAGCGGTCAGGCTTTCGGCGACCGACACCGCGACGAAAAACAAAGCGCTTTCGGCCATGGCCGACGCTCTGGACCGCAACAGGGAGAAGATACTGGAGGCCAACGCCGAGGACATGGATGCGGCCGCAAGGATGATGGAGGCCGGGAAGATCAGTGCGTCCATGGTCAAGAGGCTCCAGGTCGACGACGGCAAGATAACCGGGATGATCGCCGGCGTAAGGGACGTGGCCTATCTCGAAGATCCCGTGTGGGAGACTGTATCGACCATAGACCTGGACGACGGACTGGAACTGTACCAGGTCCGCTGCCCGATCGGGGTGGTGGGAGTGATATTCGAATCCCGTCCGGACGTGGTGCCGCAGATAATGTCCCTGTGTCTGAAGAGCGGGAATGCGGTCGCTTTCAAAGGAGGCTCGGAGGCCGCAAGTTCTAACAGGGCCCTGTTCGAGATACTTTCAGAAGCGGCGGCATCGGCGGGCATCCCGAAAGAGGCATTCGTGCTCATGGAGAGCCGCGACGACATCACTGCCATACTGGGAATGGACGAATATCTGGACCTTCTAATTCCGAGGGGCTCCAACTCGTTCGTCAGATACATTCAAGAGAACACCAGGATTCCGGTGCTGGGACATGCGGCAGGCATATGTACGGTGTACATAGACTCCGAAGCTGACATGGAGAAGGCCTTCCGCGTTACACTGGACTCGAAGATCCAGTATCCCGCCGCATGCAATGCGGCAGAGAACGTGCTGGTCCACAAGGACGTGGCCGGGAAGTTCCTTCCGGAGATGTGCAGACTGTTTGCGGAGAACGGAGTTGAGGTAAGGGCGGACGCCGCCGTCTCAGGGATAAAGGGCGTTTCAGGAACCATCCGGGCCACAGAGGCAGACTGGGGTACCGAATACGGGGCCCCGGTCGTATCGGTGAAGATCGTGGATTCTATCGGGGAGGCGGTCGAATTCATCGCAAAGTACGGCTCCAACCATACCGACGCGATCATCACCGAGAACAGTGCCAGTATGAGGTATTTCGTAAAGATGGTGGATTCCGCGGACGTTTTCGTCAACGCTTCCACCAGGTTCGCCGACGGTTTCAGGTTCGGCAAGGGCGCAGAGGTAGGTATCAGCACAAGCAAGATACACGCAAGAGGTCCGGTTGGTATGGAGGGCCTGATGATTTACAAGTACATCCTGATCGGGAAAGGCCAGGAGGTCCGCGGATATGCGGACGGCTCCAAGAAGTTCAAGCACCTGAAGAACGACAGGAAGTGCCCGCTGTGAGCGAAAGGAAAGACCTGTTGGGCGAAGTCGAACGGGTGGTCGTGAAAGTAGGGACGTCGTCCATAACGAGGAACTCGCCCGAAGAGTCGATGAAGTTCCTCGACGGCATAGCCCGGCAGGTGAAGGCCCTGAAGGATATGGGGAAAGAGGTCCTGATAGTGTCTTCGGGGGCCATCGGTCTAGGTCTAAACCTGATGAAGGTCGAAGCGCATCCCAGCGACATACCCATGAGGCAGGCCGCGGCATCCGTCGGACAGTCGGCACTGATGTTCAGATGGAACGCGGCATTTGACGACCACGGGCTTCTCGGAGCGCAGATCCTTCTCACGATGGACGCATATTCGGCCAGGGAGACAGCGAACAACATCAACAACACGATCAAGACCCTGCTGGCCAATGGCGTCGTACCGATATTCAACGAGAACGATGCGGTCTGCACCAAAGAGATCGATGCGGTTTTCGGAGACAACGACACCCTGTCGGCCGTAATAGCCAGCAATTCAGACTCTGACCTTCTTGTAATAATGTCGGACGTCAAAGGCCTATACAATAAGAATCCAAAGCTTTTCGATGATGCCGAGATCATCAGCACCGTCAGGGATATAGAAGCGGTAAGGCACATGGCGGGCGACCCCACGACCAGGGTCGGCGTCGGGGGAATGAAGACGAAGCTCGAGGCTGCGCTCATATGCGCGGACGCGGGTTGCAAGATGATAATCACTTCGGGATTCGAAGAGAACACGATAGTCGATGCCGTATTGGGAAAAGATGTGGGAACGATATTCGTCTCCGATAACGCCATACCCAAAAAGAGACGCTGGCTCAAATCCGCCAGTCCTCACGGCACGATAATTGTCGATTCCGGTGCGGCGAAGGCGCTGAAAAAGCACCTCTCGCTTCTGCCGGTCGGGATCACGGAAGTTTCCGGAGCGTTCAACGCCGGCGACCTTGTGGCCGTAATGTTCGGCGGCGAGGAGATAGCCCGCGGGATATCCAACTACTGCTCCGACGACGTACATTCCATGATCGGCATGAGGACGTCCCAGGCGGACAAGGTTCTGGGAAAGGACCGCCCCGCCGATGTTATAGACAGCGGGAACATGACCGTCCTTTGATCAGCCGGACCTTCCTTCCCACTGGGATATCCCGGAGGCGTCCAGGTCTATGTTCTTCCTGTCGAACACAGGGTCAAGCCCTGCGATCCTCTGTCTTTTGTAGTCTTTCAGTGCGGCAACAACGTACCCGCTCAGCAGAAGCACTGCTATCATGTTGCTTATGCCCATAACGGCCATGAAAACATCGCAAAGGTCCCAGATGTGCTGGACCGGTGCAAGACAGGAAAGTAGCACGACACAAACTATCATAATCTTGAGGCCAATGGAATATTTGCCCTTCTCAGATACGAATTTCAAATTCGATTCACACATCGAATAATAGCTGATTATGCTTGTGAACGCGAAAAGTACCAGGAACATTGAAAGAACAGCGGGGGCCGCAGAGCCCAGCGGACCGCCGCTGAGGGCGGCCGCAACGAGAGGTGCCCCGTCGGCTATGTGGCCGAGAGAGGGCAGGTCCACATACGTCAGTATGATGAAGGCGGACCCGCTGCATATCACCATCGTATCGAAAACGACTCCCAGGGACTGGATCAGCCCCTGTTTAACGGGGTGCGACACTTCCGCGGAAGATGCGATGTTGGGCACCGAACCGATTCCCGCTTCGTTAGAGAACACTCCTCTCTTAAGCCCCCACATAAGAGCTGCGCCGAGTGCACCGCCTAGTACGCTGTCATATCCGAAAGCCCCCTTGAAGATCATGGAGAGTGCATCGTCTATCATCCTCCAGTTGAGAAGTATAGTGATTATTACAAGGGCCATCCACGCCATCGCCATCACAGGTACTATTTTTGCCGAGGCCTTCGCCACGCGTTTGATGCCCCCGAATACAATTATCCCTGCTATCAGTGTCAGGATCAGGGCGAAAACAATGTCATTGTTCTCAAAATCGAATGCGTTGACAAAAGAATCGGTAGCGTTTGCGGACTGCACGCCTATGAATCCTATTCCATATGTGACGATTATCAGCAGGGCGATGAAAACCGCGAACTTCCTGTTCTTAAGGCCGTTCTTGATGTAATATGCGGGACCGCCGTGATAGTGCCCGTCCGACTTCTTCTCCTTGAAGATCTGTCCCAGGGTGCATTCCGCAAAACTGCTTGCCGCGCCTACGAGGGCGAAAACCCACATCCAGAAAATCGCACCTGCGCCGCCCATGATGATGGCAAGACCTACGCCGGCGATGTTGCCGACGCCAATTCTGGCGCCCATGCTCACCCAGAAAGCCTCGAACGAAGAAACGGTCTTCTTTTTCCTTCCTTCCTCTGCCCCGGAAACGGCGAGTCTCGCGGATTCCGAGAAACTCCTAAGCTGTACGCCTCTTAGTTTGAAAGTCAGTATGAAGCCTATACCGATTATAAGGACAAGTCCCAGATACCAGATGTATTCATCTGCGAACAGGATTCCGTCATGGAATGCGGTCAATACGTTCATGATTACCAATTCGTCATTTGATGCGCGTCCGCAGTATAAGGGACGGACAAAAGCTGGTGGGCCCGGCCGGATTTGAACCGGCGACCTCCGCCATGTCAAGGCGACGTCATAACCCCTAGACCACGAGCCCAGCAAGGTCTGGATACAATCATAGTAATTATATCTTTCCCACCTGGAAATCATGCCAGTTATTGCCGCATGACTACTGGCACATGGCCTCGACAAGCTTTAATCATGGTATGCTTCTGGCCCTTCTATGGCGGACATCATACTGTTCACTAAGAACGATTGCGGCAAGTGCGAGTATGTGAAGGAAAGACTCCCTCCGGGCTTGGAAGTGCATGTTCAGAACGTCGACACCGCCGGCGGGCTGGCCGAGGGGGCGTTCTACGGGATACTGGGCAAAGGATTCCCTGTTCTCGTGGTCGACGAAGAATTCGCCGCAGAAGGGTCCATAAACGTCCTCAAGAGATTGAAGGAGATCGCAGGCGAGAAATGAAGACCATTGGGATCGAGAGCACCGCCCACACTCTGGGAGTGGGGATAACAGATTCTGACGACGTACGTAAGGTTTTGGCCAACGTCATAGACATGTACAGGCCCCCACAGGGCGGGCTCCATCCAAGAGAGGCGGCCAACCACCATGCGGAGAATGTCGCCGCAGATATCGAGAAAGCGCTGGGGGAGGCCCGCATGTCCATAAAAGATATGGATCTGATAGCCTTCTCGATGGGGCCCGGCCTGGGACCTTGCCTGAAGACCTCGGCAACGGCGGCCAGGGCCCTGTCCCGCCGTCTGGGGGTGCCCATAATCGGCACCAACCACTGCATCGCTCACATAGAGATCGGGCGGGCGATGGAAGGATGCGACGACCCGGCACTCCTATATGCCTCCGGAGGTAACACTCAGATAATCGCATTCTCGGAGGGCAGGTATAGGATATTCGGGGAGACCGAGGACATAGGCATCGGGAACATGTTCGATAAGCTGGGAAGGGAGCTCGGCCTCGGCTTCTACGCGGGGCCGAAGATCGAGAAGCTGGCGGCTGAGGGTGCAGAGCTTTTGGACATACCCTATTCGGTCAAAGGTATGGACGTCTCTTTCTCGGGGATAATGACCGCGGCACTGGCACTTCACAAGAAAGGCCATAGGGTCGAGGACATAGCGATGTCTGTGCAGGAGACCGCCTTCGCGATGCTGACCGAGGTCACGGAAAGAGCAATGGCCCACACGGGGAAGGACGAGGTCCTTCTGGGCGGCGGGGTCGCCCAGAATATGCGCCTCAGGGAAATGGTCAGGGAAATGGCCGAGTCCCGGGGGGCGGAGATGTTCGTACCCGACAGGAAGTACTGCATGGACAACGGCGCGATGATAGCATGGCTCGGCTGTCTTATGTACGAGTCCGGGGTGCGCATGGAAATCCAGTCGACGGCGGTCAGGCAGAGGTTCCGCACCGACGAGGTAGAGGTCACCTGGCGCTGACCTGGGCGCCGACTATATCGTTCAGTTTCTTCACGAAATCATCTGTTCTCGCCGAAGGGAAAGATCCTCCGCTGGCTATGCGGTGGCCCCCTCCGGTACCCCCTACTGCCGAGCAGGCGTCGCGTAGAGCGGAAGAAAGATCGGCCCCTTTTGCGAGAAGCTTGCCTGTCGCCCTTCCGGAGACCTTCGCGGTCTCATCGGAGGAATTGATCCCGAAAGTGGGTTTGGAATGGTCTCCGAAGTAGCTCATGGCTATTCCGCAAAGCACTCCGGTGTATCCGGACCTGGTGCTGTCGAACCATTGTACGCTGGACATCTGGTTGAGACCGCGGCCGTCCAGGGCGGTCGCGCTCTGGACGACTTCGCGCCTGTATTCCCTTTCGATGTCCGCAGCGGACTCTATACTGTCTCGGTCGCCGCATGCGACGGCCACTCCCATCCCGGTCTGTCCGCAGCGGCCGCAGCTGTCGAACAACGATGCGAGACCTGCGGAGTCCAGGCCCCAGTCCCTCAGGGCGTATCTTGTCCCAGACGTGATCTCCATCGTATCGGCCGCCACGCCCTGCTCCGCCAATTTGAGGAAGATGAGGGAGGACAGGCGCCTCCTCTCCTCGTCGGAGAGTCCTGAGCCGACGGCGTCCCGGGGTATGCCCGCGTCCTTGAGAAGTGCGGCCACGCCTTCGGCGTTCCCGCTGACGCCTCTCACGTAAGGTTCGGTGGAGAGATAGAGCTCATCGGTCAGCTTCCCGCGGGGTACCACCGAGCCGCTTTCGGCCTTTATGAGCCCTCTCTTCAGTGCACCGTCAAGGAGGAAGCCGTTCAAACCCTCCATTTCCTGCCGGTCGCCGTACATGCCTGCGAAAGCCACCTGGACAAGGTCCCAGTTCCTGTGGTCCATCCTTATGGCGAAAAGACACGCCATCGTGGACCCGCATCCGTGCCTCATGCCGTCTATCCCATAGAGGTGGGGGTTGGCATAGCATATCCTTGAGGCTTCCGCGCATACGGTGTGGTGGTCCAGAACGACCACGTCGCAGGGCATCGCATCAAGCTCTTCGATGTATGACGCTCCGAGGTCCGAGATGATCACGCACTCGGCGCCGCAGTTCCTGATCTGTTCGAAAGTGGTATCGTCCAAGGTCGTCAGGAGGGTCGTGGTGAAATCTTTGCCCTCGCGAAGAAGTGTTTTTGTGACGATCCCCGCCGAGGCTATGCCGTCGGCATCGTAGTGGGAGAATACATGGATAAAATTGTGGCCGCGGACTATTTCCGCGGCCTTTGAAAGCTCGTCAAGCAGTTTGTTAGGGACACTGTGGTCCATGTGAGTCTCACTTGAGCATGAGCTCAGCGTTGCTCAGAGAGTACTTCCACGTCTTGGGGAGGACTCCCCTGCTCTTGTAGTAGCGCTCGAGCCTTCTGATCTTTGCTTCTATGAGATTGAGGCCTCTCTTGTTGGCAACGTCTCCCCTGTGCTCTTTCACGTGGACGTTGAGGGCTATCGCCCTTGCCATGAGGTTGGAAAGGTCCTCGGGCATAGACGGGGAGACATTCTTCTCCTCCATGATCTTGGTGATGGTCTTCCCGGTGGCGAGCTTTACGTCGGGAACTCCATACTGGTCCCTGAGTATGAGCCCTATTTTGGCGGAAACGATTCCGTTCTTAGCGTATTTCACGATGAGGTCTTCGATCTCCGCCGCTCCGATCGGAACCCATGCCGGGTTCTCGGAAATCATCGGGCGCTGAGAGCTGGATTTTCCCTTTCTTCTAGTGTGCATTCTTGCCATGATATGATGCTCCGAATATGTTTGGCGGCTTGGCTGACACTCCATTCTAGAACCACTATTAAAAGGTTCACCACTTTTGCATCCTTATTATTATACGCGTGAGGACCCGGAACACGCGTCCCGGTCCTTTCCCAGCGATTCCATCGCCCACGGGACCACATCCTCGTACTCTTCGCGGTCGAAGGACAGCTCCTCCGGCAGAGAATCGAATAGGCGGCCCTCCATCTCGGGGGAGCATATCTTCTCTCTCAGGAATGCCGCGCAGACATGGCAGTTCCCCAGGTCGCGCACTTTCACGATCTCGACCGAGTATCCCGCCTCCTCGGCGAACTCTCTTTCCGCCGCCTCCCCGATCGTCTCTCCTGCCTCGACCTTTCCGCCGGGCATCTCCCATCCCCCGCGTTTCTTGTTGAAGACCATCAGGAACTTTCCGTCGGAAAAAGCCACAGTGTATACGGTCGTCATCTTTCCGCCCCGAAGACTATCATCGCATGGTCCATCTCATAAGGTCCCAGGTCACGGGAGTCCAATATTTTGAAACCACGGCCTCTCAGCACTTCCTCGGCCTGTCTGAAGATGCGGGCCGGCGATGCCGTGACATCTTCGGACCTTGATTTTACGGCAATCATCCCGAATTCCGCGCCGAATGCATCCATGTTGTCGGCCGCAATTTCCGCCTGGTGTTTCTGCGCAACGTCCTGGTACACCACGTCGATCCCTCCGGAGACGAACATGTAATCTTCGGGGCGGGTCGCGTCCCCCAGGACCGGCATCATGTTCGGTCTTGTCTCGCATACTCCGACCAGGTCCCTGAACATCCTTGCGGATATCTCCACGCATACCAGGGAGCCGCGGCGGCATATGTCGGCCAGGTGCGATGCCGTGGTGCCGCTGGAAGCTCCGAGGTACAGCACGCGGCCGTTTTCCGAGAACGGGAATTCCCGCCCTCCGTTGTTTATGTACGCAGACAGTTTGCTCCTCCTCGGCGACCACTCGCGGTACTCCTTCCCGTTGTCGGACGCGAGGCGCTCGCCGTAGATCCGCCTGCCGGGACAGGCAGACATGGTGTACAGCCGTCCCCTCTCGGAAAAAACCCCGGGCATGCGGTCCAAAAGCTCCATGTCCGTAACAACGCCGTGGTTTTAGAAATAATCTGTGCCGTCGGTTGCAAACCCTAAATACAGGGGGATATCAATGCGGTTGCATGGATATCCACATCCTTCGTGAGATCGCCGACGCAGTTCAGGCGGCGGTATCTCTCATACCCGACCCCTGCAGCAGGGGCAACGAGATATGCATGGGCAGCGACGGCACACCCACATCCGAGATAGACAAAGTGGCTGAGAACGCGGTGCTCGGGTACATAGAGTCCAACCGCCTGGCTCTGAACGTGCTCAGCGAAGAGATAGGCTTCGTGGACAACGGCGCGTCGGAGGTTCTGGTCCTCGATCCCATCGATGGGACAAGCAATTCAGTGGCCGAGATACCTTTCTATACGATATCCATGGCCGTCGGCAAGGATTCGCTCTGCGGCATGCACACGGCCTACATCAGGAACCTGGCGACAGGGGACGAGTTCTGGGCGCACAAAGGGGATGGCGCTTATTACAACGGAAGGAGGATAAACGTCAGGAAGCCGGATTTCTCCAAACTGTTCGCCCTTATATACATGGGGAACGCCGCCGTCGATGAAGCGTTCGCCCTTGCAAAGAACGTCAAGACCTCCCGCTCCATGGGCTGCGCCTCCCTTGAGATGACGCTCGTGGCACTAGGACACGCCGATATCTATTACATGAACACCTACCGTTACAACCGTGCCGTCAGGACTGTGGACATCGCCGCCAGCGCCCTGATACTCAGGGAGGCGGGCGGCGAGATATTCGATATCGGCGGCAACAAGCTGGATATGCCGCTGGACAACGCTTACCACGCAAGCTTCGTGGCGTGCTCCTGCAAAGAGGTATTCGACCACATCATGAGGGCCCACATCGAGGAGCACGGCGCTACGCGTTACGGGATATACGCCAACGAGACCGTCCCCGGGGCGGCCGAGTATGTGAGGAGGGCGTACGATGCTTTGAGGGGGGAGAAGGTAACCCTCGACACGGCGGCCGCCAGGCTGATCGGGGCGGAAGGCGTGCCTATTTCGGAGATCGAGGCGGACATCGTCGTGGTGATAGGAGGGGACGGCACGATACTCAGGGCGCTCAAGAAGACGGATGCCGCCGTGATAGGGATCAACGCCGGAGGCGTGGGGTTCCTGGCCGAGGTCGAGCCGTACGAGATAGAGGAGAGCATATCCCGCATCAGGCGCGGAGAGTACTCGGTTGAGGAGAGGATCAAGCTCAGGACTTTTTACGAGGGGGAATATCTCTCGGAGGCCGTGAACGAGACAGTGATACACACTGATTCCGTGGCGAAGATCAGGCAGTTCAAGATATATGTCAACGAACACCTGGCAACGGAGGTCCGCGCGGACGGCATAATCATCTCGACGCCCACAGGCTCCACCTGCTACGCCATGAGCCTCGGCGCGCCCATAACCGACCCGGGGGTCGGAGCTTTCCTGATAGTCCCCATGGCGGCGTTCAAGTTCGCTTCCCGTCCGTTCGTCGTTCCCTATACGGCGAAGATAACCGTCGAGGCGGTCATGGACAAGGGCTGCCTCATCGTGGTGGACGGCCAGCACGAGTACCCGATGAGGGGAGGGACGCGGGCGGAATTCTCGCTTTCCGACAACCTCGCCAAATTCATCAAGCTGGACAAGGATTTCTACTCGAGGGTCAGGGAGAAGCTGGTGAACGCCATATGAAGAAGATACGGGGAATATACGCGGAGCTCGTGGACGCATTCAACGAAGCTGCCCGCTCAACCTATCCGGAAGAGTTCCTGAGCATGATGAGGGAGGACGACGGCATAATCTCCGAGCTGGTATTGATACCCGGCACGGTCTATGGAGATTCCCATAGCTTTCTGAGCGATTGGATGGCGCCCGTGGACTTCAGCCTGGTCGGTACCGTCCATTCCCATCCGGGCCATTCCAACGAACCGTCGGAAGACGACCTTCAGTACTTTTCCAACTATGGAGGAGTGCACATAATCACATGCATGCCCTTCGACCGCGGTAGCTGGAAGGCCTACAATTCCAAAGGCGAGGCGCTGGACCTGGAGCTTTTCACTGACTCCTGAGGCTGTTGGCCACAATATCTTTGGCCATCTCGAGCAGCCCTACCGCATAGGCCTTGTCACCGGCCTCGACCTTGATCTCCATTATCCCATCCTGGTCCGGATAGCCGAGTAGGAACCAGCCATCCTTCATGTCTACGCGCCATCCCTTGGTGTGCATGAAATTCTTGTAGTCGAGGTCGTCGATCGCGTCGGCGATCTTCCTTCCCAGAGCCTCGTAGCTTCCGGTGCAGTGTACCCTGGTGCTGTCCGTCACGAAGACGGGCATCTCGTCCAGGATGCTGCTCAGGCTGTTGGTGCCGGCGAACTGCGCGATCTTCGCGGCCGCGAAGATACCGTCCGGGCATTTTGTCATTCCCGGGAGAACTATCGTTCCGTTGGCAAGTGCTCCGAAGTCCGCCCTCTCCTCCCTCATGGTGTCTCCGAGGGACACAGGGGTAGGCTCGCATTTTATGATCCTGCGTTTGTCATTCTCCGTATCGTCGCCCCAGAATGCGCGGTCGACATTGGAAGAAATGTCCACGGGCACGACCATCTTGTCGGGCTTCAGGAATCCCACCAGAAGAGCCAGCAGTTTGCTGCCCGTAACGTATCTGGCCTCCTCGTCCATCAGCGCCAAGCGGGTCCCGTCGCCGTTCAGGAGTATTCCGATGCTCCCCGGCGTAGCCTTGACCGCCGCCCGTGCGTCCTTTGCTTCCGGGGCCTCGATCCCTGGAAACCTTGGCGCATAGTTGCGGTCGGGATGGGAGTTGATGCTGGTCACGTCGGCTCCCGCGGCGGCCAGCGCCTGGGGGGCCACCAGAGATGCGCTGCCGCATCCGCAGTCCACGACGACCGGGCAGTCGATCTCCCCGCAGACGCTGACCAGTTTCTTGATATAGTCGTCCGCTACAGTGTCAGATCTCCTTATGGTGCTTATCGAGTGATACTCCGGCAGAGGTGCCGAGCTTCCGATGTATTTTTCCAGCTGCCTGATCTGCTGGTCGTTGAACCTGGACCCGTCCGGGTTGCGCAGGGTGATCCCGCTGACCATCCCATATACGTTGGGCTCGCCAACCATGGCGCAGCAGTTCGAATCTCTGCCGGCCAGCGCCCCCGCGGGGGAAGGTACATAGCCGGCATCGACCACGTGCGACCCCACGGAGAGAACCCCCGACACGAAGGCGTCCCTTATCATCCTGCTGCTGCGGCTGAGGTCCATCCCCACCGTGACCTTCCTGTAGGTCGTTCCAACGGCTCTTCCGGCATGGAGGGCTTTATCCGGTGTCATTGCCGCATCTACAGTAGACATAAGCTCCAATTTATTGGAAGGCATCAAGTAGCAATGGTCTTTGGTTGTTCATATTTCTTACCATGATATCCTTCTACGGATTGAGTCCAAATGTCCCAGACATCCTTATTTTGCTCGAAAATCAAATAATATTTAAATACTATCAATGTAGATTTATCAAAAGGATGGCCAGTACTGGCCAGCTCAATGGAAGGGAAAACATGGTTATGGAAAAAATCGATTTCGGCAAAGCACAGATGATAGCCAAGTCAAAGGGTCTCCAGCCCGGGAGGGTCAAGGGCACCCAGGGCGTTCAATTCACAAAGGGCTCCAACGACCGTCTGACGGTCATTTCTTGGGAAGAGTTCGAGCAAGCACTCAAGAAGAGGGGCCTGGCAATATACGAGTCGGGCGGCTGGATGAAGATAATGAAGGCATAAACATTCACGCCGGAGGCTCTCCGGCGCATCACTCTTTTTATAGAACTAAGTAATCTCCCGTCCTGGAACGCAGGGGTTGCCGAGCTTGGCCAAAGGCGATAGATTCAGGGTCTATTCGTGCAGGCGTTCGTGGGTTCAAATCCCATCCCCTGCACCATTCTGACTTTGCCCGCATCCCGGCGTGCTTTTCGCGTTCTTTCCGAGCATTTGTGCGCATACGGTCGCGCTATGGGCGGCCCGTACAAACGCATCACCGGCCCCCATGTCGCCATGGTGCCCGGCAGTCGTTTATTTCCGAGAGGGTCCGCCGCGGAGGGATTGCTCAAAAGCGTCCGTTCAGTGGCCGGTAAAGCCTTCACTACGGTCTGCGTCGTCCGTAAAGCCTATCCCCGGACGGAGTAAAAGTCGGAAATCCCGCTTGTCCGGAAATCGGTCCATTATGGTCACTTCTAAAGTGCCAGTACAGTGATCTTAGAACAAATAGGAGATCAATGTCGCAACGGCGGTCATGGCTATCAGCAGCAATGCGACACCGGCCCATTTTAGATCCCTCTCCCTGAACAGGGAGGCCATCGAGACAGCAACCCCCAGCATGGGAGAGACTATAAGAACCAAAATGCCCAGCCATAGGGCGGTCTCGCCCATGCCCAGAGATTCCATGGCGAGTCCGAGGGCGATCATCGATACGCCGGCGACGGCACCCCACCAAAGGGCCTTTGAGGTCGACTCGTTGAGGCTCAGAACAATCCCCCCGCATCCATCATCATCACCGTTGCTATGAAGAACAAAAGCACCGAAAAATATCTTTTCAGGGACTTCCCGTCCACATGGGAGGTTATCTTGGTCCCGATCATGGAGCCGATGAAACCTCCGACGGCCACAGCTCCGGCGAACGTCAGCGAGATGTCGCCCATCGCGAAATAGAGCACCGCACCGGCGAACGCGGTAATGCCGATCATGTAGTTGCTGGTGGCCGCCGCGGCCTTGATGGGGACATGCATATGCAGGTTCATTATGGGCACCTTTATGGCGCCTCCGCCGATACCCGTCATCGAGGCAAGGACTCCGGCCACCGTGCACATGGCGGCCCCGCTCTTCGTGTTCCGGATCTGGTATCCCACGTCTTTCTTCTGCACATCGTCGTAATACGTGAAGCAACGTTTACCGGAGCAGTCGCCGGGTTCCACCGCGAGCTCGGGGTTGAAGATCATCTTGGCCCCGCTGTACACCAGGACCAGCGAGAAGATCACGGTCAGCGCCGCATTGCTGATGTAGGTCGCTGCCACGACTCCGGCGATGGCGCCTATGACGGTCGTGATCTCCAAAAAGAGCCCCAGCCGTATGTTGGATATGCCTTTGTCCACATAGACTGCCGAAGCTCCCACAGACGTGGCCACTATGCCGACCAGGCTGATGGCCGCCGCATCTTTTGCGGCAAGTCCGTAGAAGATCACCAGTATGGGGACGATCAACATTCCTCCGCCTATCCCGAAGAGGGCGCCCGTAACTCCCGCTAAAACTCCCACCAGGATAAGCGAGAAAAGCAACTCCGGTCCCATGGTACCCGATTGACGGTTCCTTATTAAGAATGTGGCAAAAGGATTATTAGCACTGCGGGTGTAGAGCCCTCTGTGTCCGTAATAATGGTCAGGTACTCGGAGATAGGTCTGAAGAGCACGCCGGTCAGACTGAGGTTCGAGAACCAATTGAAAGACTGTATGCTATCGATGCTGGCTTTCGACGGCGTCGAAGCGATCGTCGAGAAGGGAGATGCCCGTTTTTACGTGTACGCATCGGACAACCACAAGGCGTTATGGTCCTTGAGAAAGGTTTTCGGGATCGGTTCGATGTCGATCGCAGAAGTCACTACGTCTTCGATGGAGGATATATGCCGTACCGCCGCCGAGTATTCAAAAGGCCGCATACGGGAAGGTCAGTCCTTCGCCGTCAGGCCGAGAAGGGAGGGCACCCATCAATACAGGAGCACCGATGTGGGCAGGGAGGCAGGCTCCGCGATATTCCTGGAGAACGAGCACCTCGGAGTGCGCGTCGACCTCACCTCTCCCGACAAGGTGTTCTATGTGGAGGTCAGGGAGAACAAGGCATACATCTTCGACGACTACGTGAGGTGCCATGCGGGCCTCCCGGTGGGGACCCAGGGGCGTGTCGTCGCATATCTCGGGGACGACCGTTCGACGCTTTCGGCATGGCTCATGATGAAGAGAGGGTGCAGGATAATGGCAAGAGGTTCTGATTCCGCCGGGATACTGATACACTACGACCCGGACATGAAGTTCCTTTACGACGACCAGGAAGACCCCCGCAGCGCGCTGGGGTATGTTTTCGGCACCTCTCTGGAAGACGTAGGGAAGGTGGACGTTTCAAAGTACGAACTCCCGATATACTTCCCGACGGTGGGCATGTCCGACGACCAGGTTGGTAAAAAGATAGCTTCGCTGAAAGAAGAGTGTAAAATAAATTAAAATGTTTGATGAGCGGGGGCAGCCCCCGCTCAGTGGTTGTACTGGCGAGAAAGCTGCTTCTTCTTGCTGTTGCTGCGCTTGTTGACCCTGACAGACGGCCTTGCGTTCTCGGCGCCCTTTCCGGTGTGCCTCATTCCGCGTCCCTTCTGTCCTGCAGAGGTCTTTCCGCGGTAAACGCGGTTGGTGCTGCTCTTCTTGCAGATCCAGTTTATCTTGTTGTCAGCTTTGATGACCGGGTGAGCAGGGTCGACAAGGATGACCTCGTACCACTCGTGCTGCCCGTCGGCTCCTACCCAGTAGGAGTTAAGCACTTCCATGTTGGGGTATCTCTTGGCCGTCCTCTCCTCCGCGATGCTTTGGATGCTCTTTCCGACGGTCATTCTGTTGATACCTTTCCTCTTGGCCCTCCTTCCGGCCGTGATGGCCCTTTTGTTGAAGTTGCCCTTCCTGACACGGGCCCTTACGATGGCGTAGCCCTGCTTGGCTCTGTAACCAAGGGCTCTGGCCCTGTCAAGGCGGGTGGGCCTCTCGACCCTTATGAAGTTCTCTTCTCTTCTCCAAAGGATCTTTCTCTCGTAGTTCAACGCTTTGACGTATGATTTTTCCGGCACGTCCCACGCGTCTCCGATATAGCTGTACATGCTCTTACCGTTGACGGGGCGTACCTCTTCCTGAGATTCGTTGCTCATTTGTATCACCTTTTCGGATTCACCTTTTTAGGGGCACATTTCCGCAGAGCGAATAATGCTCTGTAAGATTGTGATTACCAGGGAGTATTTAATAATTGATGGCCGGAAGGTCAGATAAACATTTTATCGGCAGACGGCGATGTTCTGTCATGCCATACTGTACAGACTGCGGTTATGAGGTACCGCCCGGCACCCGTTTCTGTCCCAGCTGCGGTTCCGACCAGATGACCGTCCCGGCCTATGAGGCGAGAGGTTCACCGTCGGCATTGCCTCTGGCAATGGGGATACTGGGTATCATCTTGGGAATTATCGTTCCCCTGCTGGGCATTATACTGGGAGCTCTGGGGGCCGCTCTGGCGCACACCGACAAGAACAAGAAAGACAACACATACCTAGGCGTCTGCATACTGGCGGTGATCGTCTCGCTGGCCGTATGGGCGCTGAACTTCATATTCCTCATGTCGCTGCTTGCCATCTGAGGGTCCCGGTCAGAAGAAATCATCGAGGCTGGAAGGCTTCTTCTTCGGGGCGGCCGCGGCCGCTTTAGGTCCCGCCTTGGGCCTGTCCGCCTGTCCGGTCCCGAATTCGGCATTGAACAGCGTGGCCTGTTGGCTCCCCAGCATCAGGTCGCGTTCCGACCATCCGAAAACCTCGGTTATCCTCGACGCTGTCTGTGCCAGGCGCTCGGCGTAGTAGCGGTAGTCCGGCACATGCTCGAACTCCTTCCCGCTGACGAACGGTTCGACCTGCTGAGGCACGGCCTTGCCGTCGGTGACGATCCATGATACCTTCATCCCCGGTATGAACTCGTAACCCAGCGACATAAGTTTCCTCGCCGCCTGCACGTTCGTCATGCTGTCGGGATTCGCATAGGAGTTGACCCCCTTGCAGGTCCTGGAGATGACAAGGTCTTCTGCCGGTACCTTGCCCGCCATGGTGTCTTGGACGGTCTTCCTGACCAAAGCGACTGCGTCTTCGTTATTCTCGTCAAGTATCTTTTCGAAGAGTCTCTCCAGCAGGTCGCTCTGAAGGTTGAACGAGTCTGAACGGCGGATTTCGTAGCCACGGACCAGCAGCTCATCCTTCTTTTCCGGCCAAACGACCCTCCCCACGTACCTCTTCTTCTTTCCATGGGTGAACAGCGGTTCCATGAGCTTTTCGAACTCCAGGGTCCCGCCCTCCCTCGAGAACCTCTCCGAAAGGGACTTACCGAACTTTACGGAGCCTTCGAGGTCGCCGTACGGCGACTGGACGAAGACGGAGTCCGTGTCCGAATAGATCACTTCGATCTTCTCCGAGCCCAGCTCTGCGATTATGCCTTTGACGTTGCCTCTGGCGAAGGAGGTTATCGCAGATCCGATGTTCTTGTTCGTGAATCTGTAGAAAGAGGATGCGAAAACCCCGTAGAAAGTGTTCATCAGGATCTTGACCGCGGACTGAAGGCCGTCCAGATAGTGGTATTCGACCTGATCTTTCGTGATCTTCATCGAGGCCTTGATGCTGTCCCTGTACCTCATAAGGTCGGACAATATGGTGGGCAGCAACCCCTCCCTGCGTTCTTTGGAAATGAATCTGGCGCCCGAAGGGCTCACTATCTCGCCGTCTTCGGAAAGGGTCGTGAAGCAGATGTTCTTCGCGATTATCAGGGACGGATACATGGATTTGAAGTCGAGCACCACCACCCAGTGGTACAGGCCCGGCTTCATAGTGTGCACATATCCTCCCTCTATCTGGTCGTCGTCCGTCCTCCTGCCGCCCATCATAGGCACGGCCACCTTATGGCGGTCTGCGGCACGTATCAGCAGAGAATCCGCAAGCTGTGACGAACCGGACGTCAGCACGTCTTCCGCCGGAAGCCTCGACACTGCGGCCAGGTCCATGCCTCTCCTTATTGTTCCGACAGCGTTCAAAATGCGAAGTGCCAGGTCCGCATCTTTAGTGCAGTACTCCAGCACCTTGGCGCGATTGTTCTCCCATTCCGAGTCCATATGCGCCGGGTTAACGTCCATCTTGCCCTCGCCGAGGAGAAGCATCGATACCGCGTTAAGGGTCTCCTGCTTGGGCCTAATCTCTCTCTTGGCCGCCCACCAGGCGTCGACCACGAGCCTCCCCTTGACACGCCAGAACCTGTCGCTTACCACCCTAGGCTGACCGCCGTCGCGCCCCCAGGGCATGGCGTTCTCCATCTTGTTGATCTCTGCTCTTTCCCGTATCTTCTTGATATCGTAGTTGTCGATGTTGTATCCCGTGAGGATGTCCGGGTCTTCTTTTCGGATAAGTTCCGCGAACTTACCGATTATCTCCTTTTCGGACCCGGTTATGGGTTCGCAATCGCGCTTCTCGTCCCCCTCGGACACGACCGCGCATATGCAATAGATGAAATCGTGCTCCACGCTGTTCTCCAGGTCGAAGGACATTATCTTCAGGGGAGGTGTGAACGGGTCCAGTTCCTCGTAGGACTCCAGGTCCACCACCAGTTCTGTGACGTAAGGTCCGGCCCTCTCCTTCCCGGAAATCCTGATGCAGGCGCCCATGTCCATGTCGTAGATGTATCTGTGATGGAAGGGGATGTCCGCCGCAAGCACTTTGAAACCGCCGTTGACCGCGTCGCTGCGGTACTCGGGTACCTTCCAGGGATATTTTATCGTGACCTTCAGCACATCCTGGAACTCTCCCCGGAACAGGAGGCTGTCGTGTTCGGTCCTGATGACCCCCGGGTCCTTCTTAAGCTTCTCTTCCATCGCGGGATCGGGCCTCACAATGAAATAATAGGGGCGGAAACCGTGTGCCAGGACGGTTATCGACTTCCCCTCGCGGGTCTTGCCGAACAGCTCGACCAATATATCGTCCCCGCTCTGGGTGTACGAGGCGGTCAGAAGTCTTACGTCCCAGTTCCCCATGGCATCACCTGTTGGCAACGATCCTCAGCACATCCCCGTCCTGAAGGACGTAGTCCGCTCCGACGGTGCGCTTGGTCTTCGCATTCACGGCCCTTATGAACTTATCCCCAAGGTCCGAGTGCACCTTGTAAGCCAGGTCCTTGGCTGTCGAGCCACGGGGCATCAGGAACGCGTCGGGGAGGACCCTTCCGAAGTGGTCGGTGTACTTGTTCTCGTCCTCGACCGGATATACGGTTATGAGGTCCAGCATCCTGAAGGCGGCCTCTTCCAGACAGGTCTGGACCCCGGTGCCCCCGAAATGCTCCAGTTTCTCGTTCATGTATCCGAGGGCTTTCTTCTGCGCCTCGTTGACCTTGGCCCCCTCTTTGATCCTGAAAGAGCCGTCCCCCGGGACATACTCCACGATGTTCGCGGCAGCCGCCTTCTTGAGAGCGAGTTCCGTCTCCGCCATCGTGGGGGTGCAGTGCTCCGTGAACGTTCTGACCTTTTCGATGTTGCCGTCGGAGGCGATGTCGGCCTTGTTCATGGCCACCATCATCGGGCGGCTGTTCTCCCGTATCTTCGCGCAGAGTGAAAGAAGGATGTCGTCGTCCCAGAGCAGGGGATCTTCGGGAAGTCCCACGGCCCTCACCGCATCCTTGATGTGAACTTCGCCGACCTTGAGGCCCGCCAGCCTCTCGCCCAGTATCACTTCCGGTTTGGTGCCCTGCATCTTCGCTTGCCTGGCTATCCTTCCGAAGCCGTTCTTGATTATCTCCAGCATCCAACGGTCTATCTCCTTCTGCAGGAAGGTGATGTCTTCGATCGGGTCGTGGGACCCGGGCTCCAGGGGATTGCCCTCTATGTCGGTCGATCCGCTTACGTCTATGACATTGATGAGCGCGTCCGCCTGCCTGAGGTCATCGAGGAACCTGTTTCCCAGCCCCTTCCCGTCCCATGCGTCGGGAACCAGCCCGGCGACGTCGAGGAGTTCGACGGGTATCATTCTGGTCCCGTTCACGCAGGCGGAGTTATGCGGCGTGCAGGCGACGCCTAACTCTTTACAGGGGCACGGGGACCTGACGTGGCCGATGCCTTTGTTGGGTTCGATCGTGGTGAACGGGTAGTTGGCTATCTCTACAGGCGCCATCGTCGCCGCGCTGAAGAACGTCGATTTGCCCACATTGGGCTTCCCTACTATTCCGATAAGCATTCAATCGGCCCTGTATCGGCTAGCTAACATTTACACTTATGGCGCGCGGCGCAGCGCATATATGAGGTTGGACAGTTCGGCTATCTCCTCGGGCGACAGGACCTCTATCCTGTCGTCCATGTGAGGCAGCTCCGCGCTGCTGTCGATTATGCGTGCGTTCTTCAGCGCGGTGCCTATCTTCTTGCGGCGGTGGGTGAAGCAAGTCTCGGTTATCTTAAAAAAGAGCTTCTCGTCCTCTACTCTGAAAGGCGCAGGGCGCGAAACAAGGCTCACCACGGCAGAGTCCACCTTCGGGCGGGGGTTGAATCGGGAAGAGGGAACGGTCTCCAGCATCTTGCATGCGGACCGGTAGTAGATGCCAACGGTCAGCCGGGAGTAGTCCGATGTACCGGGCCGGGCGGTCATCCGTTCGGCGAACTCCTTCTGAACCATTATCACGGCGTTCCTGAAGTTCTTCTCCAGCAGCTTGAAGATCATGGGGGTGGACACGCTGTAGGGCAGATTGCTCACGAACACGTCGAACTGCGGCCATTCCACCTTAAGGGCGTCGCCTCTGATCAGCGAGATTTCGTCGCCGAATCTTTCCGAGACGTAGTCTGCCAGTTTTTCGTCCAGCTCGATGCAGGTGACATGGTCGCTCTCATTGACAAGTCGCTCTGTCAGCACGCCGAATCCCGGACCGACCTCCAGCACCCTATCGCCCTTGGATATCCCGGCATAGGCGACCTGCCTGTCGGCCGTAGCCTTGTCTGTCAGAAAATTCTGCCCCTTGCTTTTTTTCGGAACGAGCCCGGTCTCTCCGATGAGACGTCCGGTCTCGCTCATTTCGATACGAAGATATAGCGCTTCATGTCGCTGTCCGATATCTCTTGGACAATGCGCGAGGCTATAAGCTTGTCAGGGTTCTTCACTAGGGGGATCCTTGCGGTCAGATCTTGAAAATCCTTGAATTTGCCCTTCTCGCGCTCTTTGATGATCGCTTCCATGCTCTTCTTCCCTAGTCCGGGGAGCTCCTCGAGGAGGTGCTTGCGCATCGAGATCGGGCCCGCCTCGTTGTAGAAGCGTACGAACCGCTGGGGGTGCGCGGCCACTATGTCTGCCACCGCATATTCCATCTCCGACTGGGCGGTGTTCGTGAGGTCGTTGAATCCTACGCGTCTCTTTATGTGGTCGATCTGTGTGCGGAGGTTTCTGTTCTCTCCGACGTATACGCGGTCGCCCATTGTAATCTTGGAACCGGCCTTGGGCGTCAGTTCGAAGAGTTTGAACTCTTCTTCGCCGATGCCGTAGCATACAGGTTCTTTCTTTGAAAAGCCGCCGCCGGGCATGCCCTGCGGCAAATAATCGATGATTCGTACATACTCTTCCACGGTGATCCCCTTCCGAGTACCTGCTTACATGTATTTAGCGACTGTCGCCAATATTTTTTCAATGGCCTCAGGTTCCAGATTGACCCTCTCTTTTGAGAAGATCGCACGTAGGTCGACCGGGAATTGGGGAAGTACGTCCGCTATCTTAACAGCGGTAAATTCTGTAACAGGCGGAATCGCTTTCAGCTCCCCGACGAGCTTCGCGGCGTCTTCCGATGAGAGACGGCTCATGACCTTGGCATGCTCCATCGAAGCATTCTGAAGTGTGAGGAGTCCTCTCTTTTCTTTTTCTGCAGCCAATAGGCTGTTCACTTCTGCCAGACTAACATACCTTTCAGCCATTTTATCCACCTGTTATCTTTATCCGTTCACTGCACGTTCCTGACGAGGTGCTCGGGCCTTGCAACGACCATCTTGGTCTTGTTGCCGGATTTGACGCTTACCTCGTACGCGACTCCCCTGGAGCCGACTACGACCCCCGTGAGGCCGTGGAACCTGGAGAACGGCATTCCCTTGTGTACGCTGGGGTCTATCACTATGTTGACCTTCTCTCCGGATTCGAAAATCTGGAGGCCCTTTGTGATAGGCGAAAGACCGCTGGCTCTCGGTTTTTTCTTGAGCACGTTGCGGGTCTTTGTCCTTGTTCCTTTGGATGCCTGCATCTCATTCACACTCTGGTTCTTTGTATTCGATCGCCAACACGTCCAACTCCTGGACGACGCAGGGGACACCGAGGGATTCCGAGAAGTTTGGCCTGCTCCTCCCCCCGTCTCCGGAAACGAACTCTTTCACGTAAGTTCCGGACTCTGTCTCGAGCGTAAGGTCGAAGACACAGTCGTCGACCGGTTCTGCCTCGACCCAGCGGATCCACCTCTTTCGGACGAGGTCGGCACGTCTGTGCTCGACACGGGTCGGGGTCCTCTGGTCGATGCGAACATCCTTGAACGCTAAGGCTACCCCAATTAGTTTCTCTTTATTAACTTTACCCTCGGATTTCACACGTGCACGATATATCTTGTCTGGGTCTGCGCCCTTGTATCTCTGCACGGCCTCGCGCTGCACGTAGTGCAGGCCCTTGAACTGTGCCAGTTCCGAGAGGTTAGCCTCCAGTGAGAGCGCTTCCAGGTCGATCTGCCTGGTCTTCGGAGCGCTTATCTCCAGTACGAAGGGCCTCCCCTCGCCCAGCATCAGGGCGTCGATGTCCTCCCTGCCCATCCCGTGGAAGAAGTGCTCGCTTCCGCCGCTCATCCTGAGCGCGATGTCCCCGATGATCTCCTGCACGGAGGTCTGGTACATCTTGCCTGTGCCCTTGCATCTCTGGCATCCCTTGCCTTTGCACATCCTGCAGGGCCACACGGTCTGGGGGATATCCCTGCTCAGCTTGTTGTATCGTCCGGCTATGAAAATCGGTTTGACGTCCAGCTCCACATCGGCGAAACGGGTGTCCACGCACGCCACTACCTGGGGGTTCGTGAACTCCACGTCCCTGCCCACCAGCGGGATGGACAGTTTTCCTATCTCTCTGTTGAGCTCGGTCTTGATAGGTTCGCTTTTCTCGAGGCCGAACTCTTCCGCGATACTCTTCTCCATGGCGGCCACGGCAGGGTCCACCTTGGACCCCACCAAGAAGTTGTCCGATTCCACGCTCTGCACGGCATCTGAAACAGCCTCCGCGAAGCGCGGCAGGAGTTCGAATATGTTGCCGCACAGGGGGCAGGTCTCGAGAGGGGGAGTGTTCCTTCCTTCGGACACCAGCGCGCCGCGGAGCATTGCCCCGCGCACGTCGTTGGTCATGCCCGTGCCCTCCTTTCCGAACATGCGTCCCAGGCAACGGTCGCAAAGCCCCAGCCTCGCGACGCCGACGGCTTTTTCGATGTTATCGGATATCCAGTCCTCCATAGGTGCACCTCAGATGTCGAACCCCATCTCGGCGATCCTCAGACGGGGCCTCTGGCTTTCAAGATAGTGGTAAACGCTGGAGTGCTCGCTGCCGTTGAGTATCATCTCCACGGCGTGCTTGGCTATCGGCAGGCTTATGGAGTTTCCTATGAGTCCCACGGTGTTGCCGTAGATTATCATCTCGCAGCGGGTAAGGTCCTCGATTATGCGGCGGGTCTTGCCGTCCTTTCCGATGAGCCTGCCCCTGATCCTGCTGAGCTGGTTCGTCCTGTCGCCTACGAACTCCTTGAGATCCACGATCTCAAGGAACTCGTCGTCCTCCATCAGACGCAGCGCCTTCTCCGGGTTGAAACCCCTTCCCACGGCCTTTATCACGTCGGCAAGCTTGAGCGGCATCAGGGCGTCCTCCGTCTTCTCCTCGTGGATGATGACCAGCCCGTCCTCCTTGATGTCGATCGGTATGCCGGACACCTCCTGCAGCATTCTCTTCGTCTCACCGGATTTCCCGATGAGGACTCCGACCCTGTCGGCCGCGACCCTTACGGTCCTCATGTATCTTCATCCTCCTCTTCTTCGCTCGATGTGTTCAGCGTTTCTTTTGTAATGATTTCGGGCTCTATGATCTCCGCGCCGCGGAATTTGAAGAACCTGTTGACATTTCTGATGTCCCTCTCCAGCAGCTCCTTGGCCCCCGGGTAGTCTATCGTCATCGCCTGGCCGCAATCTATCAGGACCGGCCCTTCGGAAGACATCAGCACGTTGTACTCGCTGAGGTCCCCGTGGACCAGGTGGGCGTCCTTCCATCCGTCGATTATGAACGACACCACCTCATCGTAAGTTTCGGTGGGGTCGTCAAGGACCACGTCCTTGAGCTGCGGCGACGGCCCGGTCTCGTCTCCAACGAACTCCTCTACCAGACAGTTCTTCTCGTAGGCGATGGGCTCTGGGACGGGTATGCCCGCCTCGTAGTAGCGCTGAAGGTTCTTGAACTCCTTCTGTGTCCATGCGTATATCATCTTCACGCGGTTGCCGGAGACGCCCCTGAACCTAGGGTCGCCCTCGATATACCTGGAAAGTCTTTTAAATGTGGAAGTAGACGTTCTGAATATTTTAAGTGCCAGAGGGCCGCTCTCAGGATCTTCCGCATAGAAGACGTTACCTTCTTTTCCGGTGGATATGGGGTATCTCACCGCGTCGATGATCCCGGAGGTCATGAACTCGTAGAGGGTCATCAGGGTCCTCTTGTCGAAGACCTCTCCCTCGGTCTGCCTCTCGTCGCCGACCCTGTTCGTCTTCAGGTTGTCGACATGCCTCTCCATGTAGGAGTATATCTCGTCGTAAGAGGTCATGCCGTTTCAAGCCTCAGTAGATGTCGATGGTCTTGGGGATCTTGTGCCTCTTGCTGAGGTTTACGGCCTGGGTCCTTGTGTATCTGAACCTTATGTCGCATTTGTCAGGCTGAAAGTCCCAGATGGAGACTATCAGAAGGTCCCCCTCTCTGATCCACATGCGCTTCTTGATCCTTCCCGGAATGCGTCCCATCCTGGATACGCCGTCCTCGCACATGACCTTGATCTTAGAGGCCCCGAGCAGCTGGTCCGCAATTCCGAATATCTCTCCCTCTTTGATGTTGGGCAGGCGTATCCTCGATACGTCCTCCTCATCACTCTCAAGCGGTCCCTTGTCTACTACCATAGCCTTGCCATGTCCGCTGTCTTATATTAATAATTTCGTGTTCAACCCTTAGAGGGGGGCAGATCCGCCCGGTTTTTTACACAAACTATTTTAATGCTATCCAAATATGGACGCCTTACGCTCCGGTAGTGTAGCGGCCAATCATTCGGCCCTTTCGAGGCCGACACTCGGGTTCGAATCCCGACCGGAGCACCATTCATCCCAACGTCCCGGCGGTCCGGTCAGTACTTCTCCGCCGCCCTTGACCTGAATCCCAGCATCTTTCTGCGGTACGCCGCGCTCTTTTTCGATATCTCGTCCACGTTCTTCCTGTCAATGGCGTAGACTTCGGGAAGCTTCTTCGGGTTGGCGGCGAGCATTGCGTCCATCAGGTAGCGGTCGGGGAAGTCTAGTTCCTTCAGCGATCTCCTGTCCCAGGAGCCGGCAAGCTCCAGCACGGCCTCGATGCCCTCGTTGTAGAAGGCCTGCAGAATAACTGCGGCGACCGTGCAGTCGTTGGACAGAACGGCCACGTTGCTTCCCCTTACCGCGAAATCCTCTCCGTTGAAAGAAAGTGCCAGACCTCCGCTCTCGTTTACCAGTTCCATAGCCTGGTAGTCCGAGGTGTCGCTGCCTATGTACGCCGTCCCGTCCAGGTCCACGGAGGTCTTGCGCCTTATCTCCAGCAGGGTGTACGCTTTCTCGTTCGAACCGATGGAGGTCATCGAACGCATGATCGATCCGGAGGACTGCATGGGCACCATGTCCGCCGCTACCTGGTCCAGTCTTCTCAGTATCTTCACGTCCTCCGCGGCCAGCTCCATGGGGACGTTCAGTTTGTATTCCGTCTTGGGGATCCTCAGAGCGGTGATGTCCGCCGCGGCCTCCCTCAGGGACCTGCCCTCCTGCCTTGTCATCTCGTGGCCGTCGAGGCTGAGCTCGGTATAGCTGATGTTGCCCATCGGGATGTCGAGCCCCCCGCAGATGTTCATGACGTCGTGCTCGTAAAGGCTTGTGGTGATGAACGTGGGCATGACGTTCAGAGCGTATCTCATGACCTGCCCGGAACCGGGCATGAGGTCAAGGGAGTCGGCACTGGCGTTGTGTATCTGGATGTCCGTCGCCCCGAACGCCTTCAGGAACGGCGCGATCATCTTCATGGTGTTACCGGAGCGGCTGTCGTCGCGGTTGAGGACATAGGCGCAGAGAGAATCGTACCTAGATATCACATCGTAGAAGTGGCCGCCGTTCCTGATGAAACGTTCGCAGATGTCCCTGGTACCGTTGTTCCTGGTGAGGAATCCCCAGCAGCTGCAGACGAACTGTTTGTCGTTTATGAACCCGAGATCGTCCAGCGTATCAAATTCACCCATCAGATCATCTCAGCGAGGAATCCACTTCCTTTGTAAGGTCGTACGGCCGCTCGAGTTTGGACCCTCCGGAGTACAGGGTCTTGCCCTTTATTGAGACCTTACCTTCGGCGAAGGCTTTTATGGTCGAAACGATCAGCGGAAGTTCGCGTCTGGCACCTTCTTCCCTGATCTTTTTGAAGAGGGGCTCCTCCGCGCCCTCGTCAGCCTTTATCTCCTCCGGGGTCCTCCCCTTCAGCTTTTTAGTGTACTTGTCCCATAGTTCGTCGTAACCATGCCCTCTTATGGGGAAGCTGCAGTACGTCACCGGCGCCCCGCGGTCCCATTCCTCGGTGCACAGGTGCATCATGGCGCCCTGCCCCGCCGCCTTCTGGGATATCAGCTCCCATATCACGTCCTCCCATGTCCCCTTGGGGCCATCCGGCAGCGCGGGATGGAGGTTCAGCAGGTCGTAGGCCTTGCAGGTCTCGTCGTCCACCCAGAGCATATATCCTGCGAGGATTCCCAGGTCGAATTCGAAGGGTCGGGTCTTTTCCCTCAGGGACTTACCGTATTCCGCCCTCCACTTGTCCTCGTTATCCCTTCTCAGTTCGGGTTTGAATTTCTTCCAAGAGCTCAGAATAAGAGGGATCCCGTATCCTCGGACCATATCGAAGAACATCTGCCTCTGGTCCTTTCGGGGGTTGTTGTCCTCCGTATTGTCCCAATTGCAGAAAACAAAGGCTATCTCTATGTCGAGCTTTCCTTTCGCCCTCTCGTCCATTACGGCCTTGAGGAGATTCCTGGAGCCCGGGCCCCTCCCGGTTGAGAACCAGCCTATTCTTAGCATCGGCTTCCTAACCCTCATCAGTGTATTTTATTATATGTCGAACAGAACCGTGACGCAAGGCGTCCCGGCATCCACGGAGAGCATATGGTACGTCACAGCCTTAACCTCGGTCCTGGCCTTGTGCCTCGTCAGGTCCAGGGCCTCGCCCTCCGCGTCGCATATGACCCTGTTGCCTTCGAATCTCACATCGAACCTGCAGAGGAATATCCGTTCGGTGTCCTCTATGAACAACAGTTCGGAAAGGAAGTTATAGAGCCTCTGCTCCGGATCGCCGCCGTCCGTCTCCGTGTGCACGCTCTTACACGGGACCACGTCTCTGAGGTCGAGGGTCTGGTCGAACAAAGCGTAAGCGGCGTTGGCGAAGCACTCTTCCAGCGTGGTACCGGTGCACCTAACGAACGCGTCGGCGGTATGTTCCAGTCTCTCGTAGGAATGCATGCGGGGCGATGAGCGTCCGTATAAAAGGAATCATCGGACGGTCATATGTCCGGACCTGTTTTCGATATTCGTAAAATTAATTCTGAATACGTAAAAAAAGCGCTAATGATATCCGACATACGGAGATATTTGCGGTTATCTGCGTAAGTTCTTAATATGTCCGTTTATTTGCTGGGGTCATGCGTATCACAATAATCGGCTGCGGTTTCATCGGGTCTTATCTTGCGAGGACCGCAGACAGCATGAGCGAGGTCAAGCGCATCTACCTGTACGATACGGACCGCCAGGCCGCCGAGCGTGTTGCATCCACAACCAAGAAGGGAATAGTAACGGAATCAGTCGAAGAAGAGCTGTACCACTGCGACTTGGTCATAGAGGCCGCGTCCCAGGCGGCCGCCAAGCACTTCGCGCCCATCGTCGTGGAGAGAGGGGTGAGCATGATGCTCATGTCCGTAGGCGCGCTGGTGGACGACGACTTCAGGAACTCGGTGTTCCAGAAGGCTTCCAAGACCGAATCATGCATCTACATCCCGTCCGGGGCCGTCTGCGGCGTGGACGGGCTCAGGGCCGCCAGGGAGTCGGACGTGGAATACGTGGAACTGATAACCACCAAGGCACCCAAGAGCCTGGAGGACATCCCGTACGTTCTGGACAAGGGCATCGTCGTCGACGACCTGAAGGAGAGGACGGTCATCTACACCGGCACTGCCAGGGAGGCGGTCAAGCTCTTCCCCAAGAACATCAACGTAGCCGCGACGGTTAGCCTGTTCGGGATAGGTTTTGATAAGACCAAGGTGACCATTGTCGCCGATCCCGATACCACCAGCAACTCCCACGAGCTAAGGTACAGAGGAGTCTTCGGCGAGACCGTGTGCCACACCTATAACGTACCGTCCCCGGAGAATCCGAGGACCTCCCACCTCGCCGCCCTTTCGGCCGCCCACGCGCTGAGGAGCCTGGTCAAGAACGTCTGGATAGCGCTCTGAAAACATATTCATAAAGCCACCCCGATACAGGTGGCATGTTCTCTTCCAGGGCCAAAAGGCTCACGGACAATGCGCCCGACGTCGATGCCATAGTGATAATCAACGGCCAGGAGCCATTCTTGGATTCTACATTCTGGTATCTGACGGGGCAGCGCGCCGGCACTTTCGAGGGAGGCATCGCGGTGGCGAGGGACGGGAAGCTGGACGTTATAGTCAGCTCACTGGAGGCGGAAGGTGCGAAGGAAGGAATGGGCGAGGTCCACGAGTACGCCGACCGCGAGGACAGGAACAATACCCTCAAAGATATTCTGAAAGGATGCGTCAACGTCGGTTTCAACATAAACAGCGCACCCTACTCAGGTGTGGAATATGTCAGAAAGCTCGCCGAAGTGAAGGTGGTCGACGCCACGAAGAGCATCAACGACACGATTTCGGTCAAGGACGAAAAAGAGCTGGAGGCGATACGCAGGGCATGCGGGATATCTTCCAAGGTGGCGGAGGAGATACCGGGGATGCTGAGGTCCGGCGTGACCGAGAAGGAGGTCGCGGCGGAGATGGACACCAGGATGAGGGAGCTGGGCGGCGGCGGTAACGCCTTCGACACCATAGCGGCCTTCGGCGGTAACGCCTCCAAGCCCCATCACGCCCCCACCGACAGGAAGCTCGGCAAAGGGGACGTGGCACTTTTCGATTTCGGAACGAAGTACGACAGATACTGCTCGGACATGACCCGCACGGTCTTCTTCGGAGAGCCGAAGGACGTCCTGAAAAGGGCATACATCACGGTAAAGGAGGCCCAGGAGGCGGGTTTCCAATGCTACCGCGACGGTGCCCCGGCATCGGAGGCGGACATCGAGGCGAGGAAGATCATAGATGCGGGAGAGTTCAAAGGCAGGATGATCCACACCTTCGGCCACGGAATAGGGATGGACGTGCACGAGGCCATATCGATCTACAGCAGATCGGAGCAGGTACTGCGCTCGGGCAACGTGGTGTCCGCAGAGCCGGGCATATATCTCCCCGGCTTAGGCGGGATACGCATAGAGGATACATGTCTCGTCAGGGTCGGCGGCGCCGAGAGGCTCACGTCCTTCGACCGCGAACTTACGATAGTCTGATCAGAACGCATATTCAAGCAGTATGCGCCGCCTGTCGCCTGAATCCCCGATGCCTTCGCAGTCGTCGATGTGCCCTATCTTAATGACCGGGAACGGGGAGACGGGCCGCCCGTCCTCGCCGCTGAGGGGCGTCGGGCCGAAGAAGATGCACAGCGCCCCGGGGGCCGGCCACCAGGCGATGTCGCCTTTTTCGAGGATGGTGACGCGCTCGGCCCCGGCGTTCCTGGCATCGACGGGCATCTCGAAGTAGATCTCGCCGCCCATCATGTTGATGTCGGCCTTAAAAGGTAAAGAAAGCCAGATGGCGTTCGAGACATCGGAGTCGTCCAGCTCGGCGAAGTAATCGCCGCTCGTCGTGACAATCTTCATTCTGCTCAAAGCGCCACCCGGCCGTCGGTTCAGTTCTTTTTCTTCTTTTCGAAGAGCTTCCTGATCTCCCTGCCCGTGACCTCGATCTGGAGGTCCTTCTCCTTCTCCTCCATTGCCTTCAGGCCCTTCAGGTCGTTGGCCCATTCGGAGGTCCAGTCGGCTTTGAATTTTCCGGATTCGATGTCGTCCAGAATCTTCTTCATGCCCTTCTCGGACTCTTCGGTGATCACCAGGTCCCTCCTGGTAAGGCCTCCGTACTCGGCAGTGTTGGAAACGACGTGCCACATCTTCTCGAAACCGCCCTCGTTTATGAGGTCGACGATGAGCTTCGCCTCATGGCATACTTCGAAGTAGGCCATTTCGGGAGGGTATCCTCCCTCGACCAGGGTCTTGAATCCCGACTTTATGAGGCCGGTGGTCCCTCCGCACAGCACGGCCTGCTCTCCGAACAGGTCTGTGAGCGTCTCGTTGTCGAAAGTGGTCTCGAAGACGCCGGCGCGGGTGGCTCCGAGCCCCTTTGCAAGTGCAAGGGCGATCTTCTTGGCGTTGCCGGTATAGTCCTGGTGGACGCAAACGAGGGCCGGAACTCCGAATCCCTCGACGAACACATCCCTTTCTTTGTCCCCGGGGGCCTTGGGAGCCATCATTATGACGTCGATGTTTTTCGGAGGAACGATGGTCTTGTAGGTCACAGCGAAACCGTGGGCGAACTCAAGTGCGCAGCCCTCCCTGATGTTGGGCTCGACGAATTCTTTGTATACCTTTGGCTGGACCTCGTCGGGCAGAAGCATCATGATGACGTCCGCGGTCTTGGCGGCCTCGGCGAAATCTACGACCTTGAAGCCGTCCTCTTTCGCTTTGTTCCATGATCTTCCGTCTTTCCTGAGCCCGATCACTACGTTGAGGCCGGAGTCCCTGAAGCACAGGGCCTGCGCTCTCCCCTGGGATCCGTAGCCCATGACGGCGACCGTTTTTCCTTTAAGGACATCTATGTCCACATCTGCATCGTGGTAAATCTTCATTATATCCACCTGTTTAGAGGTCCAACTGCTTTATAGACTAAAAGGTATCGTTCCCGCTCCGACATATAGGTCAGTTCAGTACTGGCAGCGTCCTTTGACCAGGGCCTGATTCGGATTGGCAGGCAGCATGGGCAACACGTCCTCCTCGGGATCGATGTGGATGTCCAGCAGGCACGTCTCGCCGCTGTCTATTGCGGTCTTCAGGGCGTCGGCTATCTCTCCCGGCTTCTCGACCAGCATTCCTCTGGCCCCGTAGGCCTCGGCTATCTTGGAGAAGTCCGGGTCGGCGCCAAGCTCGGTCTCGCTGTACCTCTTGTTCCAGAACAGCTTCTGCCACTGTTTGACCATTCCCAGCCATCCGTTGTTCAGCAGGACTATGACGACCGGCAGGTCCTCGGCCACCGAGGTGGCCAGCTCCTGTTGGACCATCTGGAATCCTCCGTCCCCTGTTATGGTCAGGACGGTGCTGTCGGGCTTGGCGGCCTTCGCCCCTATGGCGGAGGGGAGCCCGAAACCCATCGTGCCGAAGCTTCCCGAGGAGAGGAGCTGTCTGGGCCTGTGGACGTGCAGATGGTGCATGGCCCACATTTGGTTCTGTCCCACGTCGGTGGTGACTATCATGTCGTCGTCCTTGTCGATCAGCCTGTTGATCTCGTATATGACCTTCTGAGGGACGATCGGTGTAAGGTCTATGTCGATCTTGCACCTGCAACGCCTCCTGTACTCCGCATAGGTGCTGTTCCAGTCGGCATGGGTATCCCTGTATCCGGAGAGCCCGTCGATGAGCGCCGCGGTACCCTTCTTAGCATCGCAGAGAAGGTTGACGTCGTTGTTCTTGTGCTTGTCGAACTCCGTCGCGTCTATGTCTATCTGGACGACCCTGCATGCGCCGTCGAACCTGGTGTGGGGGCTGAACGTCCTGTCCGAGAACTTCGTGCCTATGGCTATTACCAGGTCGGCGTTGCGGAAAGTATCGAGGGCGCACATCTTGCCGTGCATCCCCAAGGGGCCCAGGCTGAGCGGGTGCTCGGTGGACATGGCGCCCAATCCCATGAGCGTGAAGACCGCCGGCGCGCCGATGAGCTCTGCGAGCCTCGTAACTTCCTCGGACGCGTTCGCGCTTATCGTTCCGCCGCCGATCAGCAGGACGGGCCTCTGCGCTTCCTTGATCCATTGGACCGCGGTGCCCAGTTCGGACATGTCCTCCCTGGGCTCCTTGATCCCGTACGAGATGCCCAGGAGGCTCTCGTCGATCTCCGAGTTCATCTGGTCTGAGGGGAGGTCGATGTGGACAGGCCCCGGTCGCCCGGTCTGGCACATCTTCCATGCCTCGTCCACCGCATGGGGCAGCCTGTTGACGTCTAGGACCCTGAAGTTGTGCTTCGTTATAGGCATGAGGAGGCTGTACGCGTCCACTTCCTGGAAAGCGCCGAGCCCCAGGGACCCGGTTCCGACCTGTCCGGTAAGTGCCAGCATGGGAGTTGAGTCCGCATACGCCGTGCCTATGCCGGTGATCATGTTGGTGGCACCGGGCCCGCTGGTGGCCATGCAGACGCCCGGCCTCCCGCTGGCCCTGGCATATCCGTCTGCCATGTGGGCGGCGCACTGCTCGTGGCGTACTAGGACATGGTTTATCGATGAGTTCATTATCTCGTCGTAGATCGAGATTACGCTTCCGCCCGGATATCCGAACATGGTCTCGACACCTCTGTCCTCCAGCATTTGGAGCAATGCTCTGTTTCCTTTCATGGTTGGTCTCCGGCGACGTATCGCGCTTGTTTTTTATAATTCTATTTGGAAAAGCGCGCCGAAACGCGCCAGCGGAAGAAGTTTATGTATACGGGGGCCATATGCCCACGCAGGTGTTTCATGGCTGTAATAAAGGTCGGTATCAACGGATTCGGAACCATAGGGAAAAGGGTCGCCTCCGCAGTGAGCGCACAGGATGACATGGAAGTCGTCGGTGTGACGAAGACCCGCCCGTCCTTCGAGTCGGAGGTCGCAAGGTACAGGGGATTCGACCTGTACGCGCCTCAGAAAAGCGTCGAACTGTTCGACAAAGCGAACGTGCCGGTCGGGGGGACCGTCGAAGACCTCTGCGGCAAGGTAGACATCATGGTCGACTGCACGCCCGGAAACGTAGGGCAGGAATACAAGGCGATGTACGCCAAAGCAGGCATAAAGGCGATATTCCAGGGAGGGGAGGACCACAGCCTGACGGGGATATCCTTCAACTCCACCGCCAACTACAAGGAGTCCTGGGGCGCCCAGTTCTCCCGTGTCGTTTCTTGCAACACCACGGGGCTGCTGAGGACGCTCTACCCCATAGACCGCGAGTTCGGTATCGAGAAGGCGTACGTAACGTTGGTCAGAAGGGCCGCGGACCCCGGTGACAGCAAGAACGGGCCGATCAACGGGCTGGAGCCCACCGTCAAGCTGCCGACCCACCACGGGCCGGATGTCCAGAGCATCATGCCATGGGTCAACATCAACACCATGGCGATAAAGGCCTCCACTACGTTGATGCACATGCACACGGTCACGCTGGAGCTGAAGAACTCCGCTTCCACCGAGGCCGCGGTCGAAGCGATAAGGAACTCCTCGCGCGTCAGGATGGTGGACGCGGCGTCCGGCATCAGGTCCACGGCGGAGGTCATGGAGCTGTCGAGGGACCTGGCCAGGGACAGGTCCGACATGTACGAGATCGTGGTATGGGAGGACGGCGTGAAGGCCGCCGGCAACACGCTGTACTATTATCAGGCGGTGCACCAGGAATCGGACGTGGTACCGGAGAACGTGGACTGCATAAGGTCCATGTGCAAGGTCTGCGATGCGGCGGACTCGGTCAAGATGACCAATCAGGCACTCGGTATCGCGTACAAGTGCTGAGGTGATCCGACGCGCGACTTCTACACGCTGGGGGATTTCAACTTCAAGGACAAGACCGTCCTGCTGAGGGTCGACGTGAACTGTCCTCTCGACAAGGACACCCTGAAGATACTCAACGACTCGAGGATCAGGAGGATAGTCCCCACCGTGAGGGAGCTTATGGGCAAGAAGGCCAAACTGGTCATCATCGCCCATCAGGGCAGGAAGGGCAAATGGGATTATACCTCGCTCGAGCAGCACGCCGAGCGGCTCTCCAAGAACCTGAACGCCCCCGTGAAGTACGTGGACGACGTCATGGGCGACTCCGCTAAGAAGGCAATAAAGGCCCTCAGGCCCGGAGAGGCCCTGATGCTTGGCAACGTGAGGGAGATCGATTCCGAGTCCGTCGAGGCGGGCATCGAGCAACATGCAGATTCCGACCTCGTCAGGGCCCTGGCGCCCTTTTTCGACTACTATGTGTGCGATGCCTTCGGCGCCGCCCATCGCTCCCAATGCTCCCTCGTGGGATTCGAGGCCAGGCTTCCGTCGGCATCGGGCAGGCTGATGATGAAGGAGATATTCGCTCTCAGGGCGATATTCGACGAGCCCCGCCGTCCGTCCGTCTTCATTCTCGGAGGGGCCAAGTTCGGAGACATATCGGTAATGATCGAGCACGTCCTGGGCACAGACACGGCGGACACGGTCATACTCACAGGGCTCGCCGGCAATGCGTTCCTTTACGCCAGAGGGGTCGACATAGGAGAGGCCAGCCTAGCCATCCTTAGAGAGGAGCTCACACCCGGGAACATATCGGCCGCAGTGGAGGTCATGAACAAGTACGGTCAGAGGATCCTTCTGCCCGTGGACGTCGCCGTGGAGCGGGACGGCAGGAGGACATGCATAAACATCGGCGACCTCCCCAGTGCGGAGCCCGCTTTGGACATAGGAGACGAGAGCGCCGAGAAGTTCAGGAAGGTGATACTGTCGTCCAGGACATCATTCATGTCCGGACCTGCGGGCATGATAGAAAAAGACGATTTCGCCATCGGCACCCACGTGCTCATGAAGGCGATGGTCGACAGCAAAGGTCAGTCGGTGATCGGCGGCGGCCACACCGGAGGGGCGGCCGACAAGTTCGACCTTTCGGACAGCTTCTCTTACACCAGCACCGGAGGGGGGGCCCTGGAATCTTTCCTCATGGGACAGCCCCTGCCGGTGGTGGAGGCCCTGAAATACTCCAGGGCGAAGTTCTCTTCCGAGTGATCAGAGGACCTTCTCTATCCTGTCGAAGGCCTCTTTTATGCGGTCGAGGGACTGGGTGACGGCGACCCTGGCGTAATTGCCGACGGATCTGCCGAAGCCCGACCCAGGGGTCACGACGACCCCGCACTCGATCAGCTTCTCGGTGAATTTCATCGAGGGCATGCCGCAGTCGAACCATACGTAGAACGTCCCTTTGGGCATCCTGACGTCGAACCCGAGCCTCCTGAAACCGTCCACGATGGCTCTGCGCCTCTCGGCGTAGATCTTCATGTTGTCCTCTACGGCCTTGGGCGCCGATCCATCCTCCCCATACATGCCCAGAGCCTTTATCCCGCCCTTCTGGACGAAGATGGGCGCGCCCGAATCTATCTGACCTTTGCACTTTTTCAGCCCGGCTACGAGGTCGGGGTTACCGACAGCGTATCCCAGCCTGTAACCGGTCATGTTGAAGGTCTTCGAGAAAGAGCCGAACTCGATCGCATCGTCGGTGGCCTGGAGTATCGAAGGCGCCCTGTATCCGTCGTAGCACATCTCGCTGTACGCGTTGTCGTATGCCAGTATGGTCCCTTTCTCGGAGCACCATTCCGCCACGCCCCTCAGGTAATTCAGGTCGCAGGTGGCCCCCGTGGGGTTGTTCGGGTAGTTGAGGTACATCATCCTCGCGCCGTCGGGACAGTCGTCGACATCCAACAGCCAGTCCTTATCCGGTCTGAGGGCAACGTCCGCGCATTCGGCTTCGTTGAAGAGCGTGGAGGCGCCCGAATAGACGGGGTATCCCGGGCTGGGCGCTATTATGGTCTCTCCGGCGTTCACGAACGCTTGGGAGATGTTGAATATGGCCTCCTTGGAACCGAGGGTCACGCATACCTGCGTCTTGGGGTCCACGTCCACGTTGTACCTGCGCTTGTACCATTCGGCTATCGCCGTGCGCAGGTCCTTCTCGCCCTGGGAGGAGGAGTACTTCTGATTCTTATTGACGGGAAGGGCATCTTGAACGGCTTTGACTATCGGCTCGGGCGTCGGAAGGTCGGGGTCTCCGATCCCGAAATCTATTATGTCCATCCCCTCTTCCCTCTTCTTCGCCGTCAGCTCCTCCAGCCTGACAAATAGGTAGGGCGGGAGTTTCTGAAGTCTTTCTGCCTGTTCGTAATTCCTCATATCGTCATCTCTCCTTTGAAAACAAACTCGGCCGGACCTTCCATTATCACGCAGTCCATGTCCCTGGCGACGGTGATCTTGAGCCATCCGCCCGGCAGACGGACGTCCACGGGGGAATCGAAGGGCACGAGGCCGATTAGCGCGGCCGCCACGGTTGAAGCGCAGGCGCCGGTCCCGCATGCCAGGGTCCAGGCTGCCCCGCGCTCGTAGACTCGGACGTGGATCTTGCCCTCTTTCATGCTGCAGAACTCGACGTTGGTCCTTTTAGGGAAGAACTCGTTCTTCTCCAGTTCGGGGCCCAGCCTGTTGATCGTTTCTTCGGGCAGCTCGGTGAAGGTCACAAAGTGCGGGTTCCCCATGGATACCGCGGTGCCCCTGATCCTCAGGCTCCCTATCATGAACGGCTCGTCGATGAACCGTCCGTCGTAGTTGATGGGGATGGACCTGCCGTTGAGTATGGGCGCTCCCATGTCTATGGCGACGGTGGACACCTTGCCGTCCTCTCCCAGCGAGACCTGGGCCTCCTTGTCGCCCGCCATAGTGTGGATGCTGAACATCTGGCTTTTTACGAGGCCGCTGTCGAAGGCGTACTTCGCTACGCACCTGATGCCGTTGCCGCACATCTCCGCCTCCGTGCCGTCGGCGTTGATTATCCGCATCGTTATGTCGGTGTCCTCTCCCGGAAGCACGTACAGGACGCCGTCGGCACCGATGCCGAAGTTGCGCCTGCAAACATCCCTGCACCACTCCCTGTCTATCTCGACGTCTCCGCCGGTGCCGTCGACCAGCACGAAGTCGTTGCCCAGGCCGTGATACTTCCAGAAGATCATCTTAAGAGCCTCGCAGGTATCTTTTGGAGCCTCCACAGGTCCTCGACCGTTTCAGCTTCGCGGATGAGCTCTGCTTTTCCGTTATTCACGAGCACCTCTCTGCAGAGCGGTCTCGAATTGTAATTGCTGGACATCGAGAACCCGTAGGCTCCCGCGTCATATACTGCCAGGACGTCGCCTTCCTGCGGGTCGGGAAGCACGCGCTCGTGAGCCAGGTAGTCTCCGGATTCGCATATCGGTCCGACCACGTCGTATTTGGCGGTGCATGCCCTTCCGAACTTGTCTGCTATTACGATGTGGTGGTACGAGTCGTACATGGCCGGACGGACCAGCGTGTTCATGCCCGCGTCCACTCCCACATACTTCTTCGTACCCAGGTCCTTCACGTCTACGCACTTGGTCAGGAGAAGCGTCGTGTCGGCGACGATGTACCTTCCGGGCTCCAATATTATCGTCTTCACGTCAGTCTCCATCTTGATCATGTCGGTGACCTCGACGGCCATCTCTTCCAGGTTCATCGGGTCATCGTTCATCTTATACGGAACTCCGATGCCTCCTCCGATATCGATGAACTCCAGGTCGATGCCTATCTCGCTGAGCGAGTTCGTGATGTTGGCCAGCACCTCCGCCTCGTCGACGAAGGGCTCGATGGCCTGTCCGCCGGACCCTATGTGTGCATGTATCCCGCGGATATCGAAGCCCAGGTCCTTGGCGCGTGAATACACGTTTATCGCCCTATCGGCCGGGATGCCGAACTTGGTCCCCTTCTTGCCGGTGATGACCTTGTCGCTGTGGCCCGATCCCACGTCGGGGTTGATCCTCACAGATATCTGTGCCCCGGGACGGATGAGGGCCAGCCTTTCCAGCTCGGACTCCGAATCGATGTTGATCATCACGCCCAGGTGGGAAACGGCCTCGAGCTCCTCGTCGCTGACGTTGACACCGGTGTACATTATGCGGTCGGCGGTGAAGCCCGCCCTCAGGCAGGTTAGCACCTCTCCGATGGAGACGGCGTCTATCCCGGACCCCTCCTGCTCCAGTATCCTCAGCACCGCGAGGTTGCTGTTCGCTTTGCATGCGTAGTGGATGCGCGTGTCCATCTCTTTGGAGAAAGCTCCGTAGACATCCCTGTAGTTCTTCCTGAGCCTCTGCTCGTCAGTCACGTAAACGGGAGTGCCGAACTCCCTTGCGATGTCTGAAACATACATCCCGGCGAACAGCATCCTGCCGCCGTCAGATTCATAGTCTTCCATTTTTACCCCTCACGAACTTGGCGTGGAGCGCCCTGACGGTGCTGACGACCGTCTCCATGGGCACCACGAAGTTCAGGGACGAGTCGGAGGCCCCTTCGGAGATCATCTCCACGTTGGTGCCTACTTCCTTCACGGCGCCGAATATGTCCCCCGAGACCCCGCACTTGTCCAACAGGTCGTCGCCTACGCAACAGACAAGCGCCACGTCGCTCTTAACGTTTATCTTCTCGATATCCGTCTCGACAAGGGAGTTCAGCTGATTGAGGGTGTGCTGCACGTCATTGTTGTGCAGCAGGAACGCCACCGTCGAAAGGGAGGTGGATATGGAGTAGATTATCACGTTCTTCTCGGCTATCTTCTCTATTATCCTGGCCACCATGGCGGGGCGGTAGGCTATCTCCGCGGAGCTTATCGTGATTATCGAAAGGTCCGTCTTGGCGGCCACGCTCATGAGCAGACCGTTCTTCGGCCCTCTGAGGTGGTGGATCAGCGTACCGGGGCATTCGGGCTTGAAGGTGTTCTTCACCCTGACGGGTATGTGCCTCTGCCTGGCGGGCTCGATGGTCCGGGGGTGCAGCACCTTTGCTCCGAAGTACGCCAGCTCGGCGGCCTCCCCATAGTTCATCTCGTCGATGCGTATGGTGTCCGGGACGATCCTGGGGTCCGCCGACATGAATCCGTCCACATCGGTCCAAATCTGCAGCTCGTCGGCCGAGAGGGCGTTGGCAACCACCGCGCCCGAATAGTCGGAGCCTCCGCGCCCGAAGGTCAGCGGCTTGCCCAGGTCGTTCATGCCGTAGAAACCGGTGATTATGGGTATCGCGCCCTGCTCGAGTATCGGCCTTACCTTCATGTTGATGTCTGCATCGGTGCGCTTGAGGTCGGCGAAGCCGTTGAGGGGAACGCCGTCGGAGTGTATGCCTGCCGCCGCGGACGTTAGCGCCACGGATTTCTGCCCCATCGACTTCAGGACGTGGGACAGTATCAGCGAGGAGAACCTCTCCCCCGAGGATGTGACCGCGTCCTTGTAGAACGGGTCCTTCCTGTCCCCGCGGAGGGCCTTCTCGAAGGAGACGAGCCTAGCGTCGAACTCTTCCAGGAACGCCCTCATGTGCTCTCCTTCGAACAGCACCTCTGCCACGGCCATGTGCTTCCTGGAGAACGTCTCGATCACTTGTCGGCAATCGATCTTGTCGCCCTCCGCCGCATCGACCAGGAAGTTCGTCACGCCCGACATCGCGGACACGACGACCACTTTCTGCCCTTCCGTGGACACAATGATCTCAGCTACCCTCTTCAACGACTCGGGCGATCCAACGCTGGTGCCCCCGAACTTCATTACCGTCAACATATCTCCAGCACCTCGTCCATACTGTGAACCCTTCCATCCTTCTTTCCTGATATCCATCTTATCGACCCGATGCAACCGAGGGCCAACGCTTCGCGGGAACCTGCCCTGTGCGTAAGCTCGATCACCTCCGAGTTCTTCGCGAAAAGGACAGTGTGGTCCCCCACGATGTCTCCTGCGCGTATCGAATGCACGCCTATCTCCCTGCCCCGCGGGCCGGTGGCGCCCTCCCTTCCGAAGACCGTGTCGGTGGCGCCCGAGGCGGCGCGCAGCCTCCTCACGGCCTCCGCCGCGGTACCGGACGGGGCATCCTTCTTTTCTCTGTGGTGCACCTCGATGACCTCCATGTCGTATCCCGGAAGGCGTCCGGCGAGCATCTCGCAGGCCTTCCAAAACACGTTCACCCCCATGGAGAAGTTGGCCGTGACCAGCGAGGACGTTCCGTACCTCTCGGTGTTGGACGCAATAAGGTTCAGCGCCTCGCCCGGCACCGAGGTGGTGCCGAGCACGAGGTTCGTCCCCGTCTCCGGGATGCCCGCCGCGGTCCTGGCCGCGGCGTCCGGCGTCGTCAGGTCCACGTAGACGTCGGCATCGCGAAGCGTTTCCGCGAGCCCGTCGGGACCGACGGCCCTGACCCCGAACATCTCTTTGCCGACGTTACCTCCGCCGGCCGACACGGTCGCGCCGACCAACCTCAGGTCGTCGGACTCGGAGATGAGCCTGCAGACGATGCTCCCAAGCCTGCCGGTGGCCCCTCCCACTACCACGTCCGTCATGAAGATCACAGTCCAAGTTCTTCGAGGACGGGGACCAGGAGCGCCTGGCCGTTCTCGCTCAAAGGCGTAAGCGGCAGACGGGGGGTCCCATTGCCGAAACCGAGCCTCCCCATCGCGAATTTGATGGGGATCGGATTCGACTCCACGAAAAGCGCGCTGAAAAGAGGCAGAAGCATTTTGTTTATACCGAGGGCCTCGTCGAAGAGACGGGACTCCATGTAATGGACCATCCTGCTCATGAGGCCGGGGCAGCAGTTGCCTGCCACGGAGATGACGCCGTCGGCCCCCATGCTCATCATAGGTATCGTCAGCCCGTCGTCCCCGCTGAGGACCTCGAAGCCCTTGGGCCTTCCGGCGATGATCCTCTGGATCTGCGCCATGTTGCCGCTGGCCTCCTTGACCGCATCGATCCCGGGGATCTCGGCCATGCGGAGCATCGTGTCGGATGTGATGTTGGAGCCCGTCCTTCCGGGGACGTTGTAGACGACTATCGGTATCCCGACGGACTCGGCTATCGCCTTGTAATGCAGATATATGCCCTCCTGGGTGGGCTTGTTGTAATAAGGCGAGATGGAGAGGACGCCGTCGGCCCCCAGGTCCTCGGCGTGCCTGCTCAGCGTGATCGCTTCTGCGGTCGAGTTGCTCCCCGCTCCCGCCAGGACCTTGGCCTTCTTGGCCTGGTCCACGGCTATCTCGATCACCCGTATGTGCTCGTCGGGGCTCAGAGTGGCCGATTCGCCGGTGGAGCCGCAGGGGACTATCACGTCCACGCCGTTCTTCTCCTGGAAATCGATCAGCCTTCTGAACGCATCCTCGTCCACAGTGCCGTCGGCCTTGAAGGGCGTTATGAGGGCGGTGGAGATCCCGGCGAACATTCAGGAGCCTCCGAAATGCTCTCTAAGTATCAGTCTCGTCCTGGTGCTGAGAGTGTTGTCGTAACGGCGCACCCTCTCGATGATGTCGTTGAGCTGCGAAGAGGATTCGACGTCCACGATGGCGATTATGTCCTGGTCACCCGTGACCTCGAACACCTCGGTCACTCCCTCGTACCCGGCCAGCTCCCTGGCTATCTTCTCGGTGTCGGTGTTCACGCTGATCCTTATCTCCACAAGCGCCTTCACGTTTCTGGAGCTGGTCTTGATCGTGAATCCGCGGATCAGTCCCTCCTCCGTCATCCTGTGGACCCTGCTCCTGATCGTACCCTCGGATACGCCGAGCTGCCCGGCGATCTCAACGAAAGGGCACCTCGAGTCCCTTTTAAGCATTTCTATTATGCGCTTGTCCAGATTATCTACCATGAAGCCACACCTTACTGAATTCGTAACGGTATTGCGCTAAACATAATTTAACTATATAAACAGTCGGAAACCGACGATAATACAACGAAAATCACAACAGAAACTCAAACGTCGGATATCCCTGTCTCGTCTATCCTGTAGGTCGCGCAGCGACCCTCCGGGAGGCTCCGATGCTTCACCACGACGGCGGACCTGACGCCGCTTCCCCGGGGCTCGAGCCTGATTATCGTCTTCGCGTTGTGCCTCAGCGTGTGGCCCCCCAGGAACTCTATCCCTCCGTTGAGGATGTTGGAATATACCTGCGACGTGACGATCACCGGGACCTCGGACTTCCGCGCCGTCTCCGTCAGAAGCTCGGCCTGCCTGATGAAATCGCTTCTCGCCAAAGGGTCGTCGTGGTTCAGGCGGTAGAATCCCGTCAGGGAGTCCACGATGATGAGGCCCAGCGCGCCGCGGGCATCCGCCATCCGCGAGACCTTGGCGACCCTGTCGCTCTGCTCCTCGAAGCTGTGGACCTGGAAAACGAGAAGGTTCTTCAGAAGCTCTTCGCCACCGAATATCTGGGCGACCCTGTCGTAAGAGATCCCCTCGGTATCGATGAGGGCCACCTTCTTGCCCTCTTTCAGGACGTTGTACGCCATCTGAAGGCAGATGTTGGTCTTGCCCGTGCCTGCGACACCGTATATCAGAGTGAGGCTGCCCGACTCTATGCCCCCTCCGAGAAGGTCGTCGACAGATTGGCAGCCCAACGGTACGCGCTTCACGGACTCTCTAAGGCCTGACCGTTATAAAGCGTTTCTCAGTCACCTGGCCTCGGGCTCGGGCAGAAGAGGCAGGAACGCCTCCATCATACGCTGCGGGGACATGGACTGGACGACCGCCCTGCCGGGGCCTGTGAGGGTTGTGACAAAAGGCCCTTCCTTTCCCCTGAAGGTGCTCTTCAGGTCCTTGTCCACCTCGATCCTGTATTTTACGGAGGCCTCCCATGCGACCGCCCTGTCGGTCGCGACCGTCAGCTCTTCGCCCTTCTGCAGCGCGAACACGTTGTAATCGCCCAGCGAGAACAGGAAAAGCATACCTCTGCCGCTGAACTTCGCAAGCACGAGGCCCTCCTCGCCGAAAGAGCTGCCCAGCTTCTTCTGGTACTCCTGCTCGATCCTGACCGTGGGCTGGGACGCTATGAACGCGTCCTTCTGGGCCACCCAGCCCATGCCCTCCACGTTTATGTCCATCATCTTCCCGGGAAGGCGGCCTCCGAGCCCGATGGTCCCGACCCCCCTCTTCACCCCGTAGCTAACCGTATCCAGGGGAGATCCGCCGATGGCCTTCTTCAGGCCGCCCAGGACGCCTCCGCCGCTTTTTCCCACCTCGAGATCGCCGCGGGAGTACGCCACGGAACCGGGAGCGACCTCGAGCGACTCGCCCTCGCTCATGATGATGTTGGCGAACTGCAGGTTGTCGCCGCTGAATTCGTATCTCATTTTCCCCGGTTGAAATCGGGATTCGATATTAATTATATACGCAATGGCGGACATCGGATACCATGGACGCCCCGATCGCGGTGGGTGCTGAGGCCGTGGTGACGGTATCCGAATTTCTCGGCAGGAAGGCGGCGGTCAAGACCAGGGTCCCCAAGAGATACAGGCACGGGGAACTGGACCGCCGCATACGGGCCGCGAGGACCAGGAACGAGGTGAGGGTCATGCAGGGCGCAAGGTCCGATACTGTCAGGACCCCCGTCGTGTACGACGTGGAGATGTCCGGATGCAGCATAACCATGGAGTTCATAGAGGGCGTCAGGGTGAAGGACCTGCTGGACGCCGACCCCTCGTCCTCGAAGGAGGTGTGCCCCCTGATAGGGGAGGCCCTTGCGGACATGCACAACAGAGGCATCGCCCATGGGGACTTCACCACCTCTAATATGATCCTCATGCCGGACGGCAGGCTGTGCATCATCGACTTCTCCCTTGGAAGCATCAACGTAGGGACGGAGGAGATGGGAGTGGACATACGCCTTCTGCAGAGGGCTTTCTCTTCGGCGCATTCCGCGGTCGAAGGGGGCTTCGAAGCAGTGATGGGCTCGTACGTCGAGAAGAAAACCGACGCCGGAACGGTGCTCGGGAAGGTCGAAGAGATAAAGAACAGGGCGCGCTACACATGAAACTGAAGGTCATCACTTCCAATCCGGGAAAGGTCGCGGAATATCAGAACGAATTCGGACATCTGGGTATCGAGATGGTGCACTGCCCTTTCCCGTACGACGAGGTCCAGACCTCGGACCTGGGGGAGGTGGTGGCTAAAGGCATGGAGGCCATCCGCTCCAAAGGGATGTCGGACTTCATCATAGACGACACCGGGCTGTTCATAGATTCCCTGAAGGGCTTTCCCGGGGTGTGGTCCGCTTACGTGCAGAAGACCATAGGCAACTCCGGGATACTGAGGCTGATGGAGGGGAAGGAGGACCGCGGTGCTGAGTTCAGGACATGCATAGGATGCGACATCGGAGGAGAGACGATCGTCGTCACGGGCGTGTGCAGGGGGACGATTACGACGGAGGAGCGCGGGACCGACGGGTTCGGGTACGACCCGATATTCACCCATGACGGCAGGCGCACGTTCTCCGAACTGCCGCTGGACGAGAAGAACGCCGTATCGCACCGCGGGAACGCGGCAAGGCTGCTTGCAGAAGAGATAAAGAAACGCCGACCCGCCTGAGGCGGGACGGCCCTTGCGAAAAAAGTTTATTCGTCCTTCTCGTCGTCCTCGGAGGACTTCTCCTTCACGGACTTGACCCCTTTGAGGTCGTAGGAGACGTCTTTCTGGTAGGACTCTCCCTTGTACGCGTACATAGGGACGGCGATGATGAGCATCACGACGTAGACTATCACGATGACGGCCACCGCCGCGCCCAGGACCACGAGCCCAACCTTGAGCAGGGATTCGAGCACGCCGGGGAACGTCAGAGCGTAGACCGCCAGCCCGATGAGCGCCGCCACGGCCACCACGAGCACCAGCAGCATCAGGGCCGACGGGCCGGTCTTCCTCCTCTCTGTGTTTGTTGCATCCATATGGACCAATTCATCCTTTGTTGGGGAGGAACGGTGCGATCGACATGGCCAGCTCCCCGACGGTCATGGACTGTATGATTATCTTTCCCGGCCCGGTCAGGGTGGTGACGAACAGCCCCTCTCCTCCGAACAGGACGTTCTTGACCCCGCCGACCGCGGATATGTCGTATTTGACCGACTCCTCCCATCCGACGGCGTTGGCGGTGGAGACCTTGTACATCTCCCCCGGCTTCAGGTCCACCACGTTGAAGTCTCCGCAGGCCGACGCCCAGGCGACACCGTTGCCGCTGATCCTCTGGAGTATCAGCCCCTCCCCTCCGAAGAAGATGCTTCCCAGCTTCTTCTGGAAGGCGATGTCTATATCGACGCTGGGCTGGGACGCGAGGTATGCGGACCTCTGGAGGATCCAGTTCCTCCCGGGCACGACCTTGAGGTCGATGATCTTCCCCGGGACGTTGCCGCCGAGGCCCACCACTCCGGTGCCGCCTTCGGTGGTGAAGGTCACGAGGAAGAGCGAAGCGCCCGAGACGGACCTCTTGAGCCCCTTCCAGAGCCCCCCGTCCATGCTGGTGTTCATGCGGGTGTTCCCGCTCATGTATTTCATATTCCCGGGCGTGGCCCGGATGGCTTCTCCCGGTTGCAGCTCGATGTTGGCGAACTGCAGATTGTCTCCAGTGATCGTATATTTCAGAGTTTGACCCCCGTCCCGCCATTAACATATATGAATAAAAAGTCGACGCATGGACCCGCGGCGCATATCCAGGACAGGCGATATGATTATTAACGGAACGGCAATCTCAGCACAGGGACTGTGGGCTAGCCTGGTATACTTGTGGCTTTGGGAGCCATTGACCCCGGTTCAAATCCGGGCAGTCCCACTCATCATTTCCGAGCGCCAGATACCGTCTTTGCGGTCCCCGGGACCGGCCGTCCCGGCCTCCCTGCGATAGTTTTATAGACATAGTAAACAGTGTGAACTTTTATGACCGAATGCAACATCGAAGTTCAGCCCGGCGTGTGCAAGCTGAGGACTAGGATAAAAGCCGTCACCAATGACGAGTGGAAGGTCGTCTTCGAAGTGGAGAGCGACTGTCCCAGCGTTAGGAAGATGGCGTCCTCCCTCGGCCCCCTCGACCCCATGCGGAACGTGGGCGTGAAGCTGTCGGAATCCGACATATACAGGAAGGCCGACGAGAGCATAGCCCACACCGCGTGCCCGGTGCCCTGCGCTTTCCTGAAGGCCATAGAAGCGGCCTCGGACATGGGCCTCAAACGCGACGTGACGATCGAGATAAAGTGAAATGCCAGGACTATGCAGGTGCGCCCTGACGTCCGAGAGGATGTCAGCTTTCGTGCGGGGCCCCGACGGCTCGATGCTGTCGGGAAGGAGGCGTTTGGACAGGAACGCCCTTATGGAGGACATAGCGGGCGTCGCGGAACGCACATTTCCCGATTCGAAGGTCATAAGGATAAGGGAGGCGCCCCCGGAGGGGTTGCCCGCGTTCTTGGAACACGAGATGTCGGGGGACGACTGCATAATCATCTACTCGGTCATGGACCACCCTCACTGGGAGGAAGAAATCGGTTCTGCGGCCAAAGGCATCACGAGGGTTTTCTGCGGCCAGGACCTCTGCCACCAGGTCCCGGCGTGCTTCAAGAAGATCTTCGAGTGATCGCGCGAACCCATGAAGGGCGGTACCCGCCTCCTCATATGCGAAGTTCCCGCCCCCGCGGAGGCCCAAGCGACCGACGGACCGGAAGGCCGCGGACATAAATGAAAACCTACCAGAGGATCATGGGGAGTTCTTCGTTTCCACATCAATGTCCAGTAGATCAATGGGCGACGTGTAAAGGACGGTCTGGAAGGCCGCGGACCGGGATGCCGACAAGGTCTTTTTTTGGCGAGAGGACTTCTTCCCATCAGCATTTACGTTCAACAGTAATCACATTTCAAATTATAACAGTTATAACACTTATAACGTTATATC
>ENA-UOOK01000351-UOOK01000351.1-fermentation-metagenome-genome-assembly--contig:-NODE-351-length-60307-cov-11.242133_pt1 | contig 60307 bp, 55 predicted proteins | sample MGYA00245777_ERZ724023 | MGnify/ENA primary metagenome ERZ724023 (study PRJEB28704, sample SAMN03018312) | fermentation metagenome | biome: anthropogenic terrestrial biome; feature: soil; material... | reverse complement strand
AGAGTAGATTTTCCATCTCTTAATAATATAACAGGGTCTGCCATACCTATGTCAACGCCATCTGAATGAAACGTTGCACATATTTTATCGTTTTTTGGATTATCATTATAGCCTTTTTCTGCATGTATTGGGTCAATAGTCGCACATACTGTAATCTTATCGCTATTTGTTGTGAAACTTTGTGTTTGTGGCATATCAATGAATTCGTTAGGGTTTAATATTTTAGGTGTTTGAATTCTTTCTTGTGAAATTACTTTATCGTCTTTATCTGTTATGTTGGTATTTATAATAACTTTGGGATTATTTATATCATTAAGCCCTACAGCTTCTTCACCTTTTACGTGTTCTACCGGAAATACTATCCTAAGAGGTTCATTTTTCTTATATTGAGTTATTTGTTCTCCTCTTTGGTTTATAAGTTTAACTTGATTTTTCATTCCGATATCGATACTTTCCAATGTAAATGTTTTACATATTTTATCATTCTCAGGGTTACTGTTAAATCCTAATTCCTTATGAATAGGGTTTATCGTTGCACAAGCTGTAAAGCTATTGGTCTTTGGTATAAAGGAATCCGATAATGGCATTTCAATTGTACTTCCCTTTTTTAACATCTCATCTGTTTGAAGGGTTTGAATTAATAGCTTATTTTGAGAGTCATCCTTTACTTCGATATCAATTGTAGCTTTAGGGTTTTTAATAGAGTCAAGACCTATATCGATATCCCCTAATACATGCTCAAGTGAAAATTGTAATTTATATGGTTCATCTTTTGTATATTTACTAACATTTACTCCTGATTTATCTATTAGTTTAACAGGCTCTTTCATGCCCATATCATTTTCACTACCAACTACTTTAAACTTACCAACTGTAAAATACCAATCCGTTACTTCTACTACCTCTGTAACAGTTCTTCCTTTGGTTTTCCAGTTTCCTAAGTTGGACCAGTTTGCAAAGTTCATTGGAGTGTTTGTGTCTTTAAACGTAGGTACAAAATCATCCGCAACGTTTAGAAATATAATTACATAGCCTTCTTGTTCGGCTTTTATCTTAATATCTTTAGTGTCAAATTTTTGATAGTCAACATACTTTTCATCCTTGTCCCAATAATATACTTGCCACTCCCAAGCATTGATTTTATTTCCTGCTCCTTTTAAAGATGCATCTGACACTTCAATTTCTTTTCCAACCGGTATTGTAGCCTCTCTTGCAGGAATTTTCTTCATGGCATCCGGGTCTTTTATGTTGTCATATTTTTCATTAATTTTAGGATAGACCAATTCCTCTCCGTTTTCAGCTGTTGGAGTCTTTACTATGAAACCGGGAGTAGGTTGTTCAAATGGTTCTATACCAGCCTGGTCTTGAACAGTTTGAAGAAATTCTTTAAATTTCATTTTTATTTCTCCAGCTGCAAAAACGCTGGTTGTAGTTAATGAAAATATCAATAATATTATTAATATCAATTGTAATAATTTTTTTCTCAATTTTTCTCTCCTCTCTTATTCTTAAGTTAATATCATCGGGTTATTATACTTAAATGGTATCTTTTTAATAACCCTTAGCATACCTAATGAGATAGAGAGCTATATTAGCTTTTAATTTTTTTGCATAAAAAAACTACATACCTTTTGAGTATGCAGCCTATTTTATATCTGGTGTTCATATTAGAAATATGAAACCTCTCTTTTTACCACTTTTACCACAAATCTTCGCCTTTTCTTCCTTTAAACGGTATTTCTAAGTCATAGTCTTTGCTTTCACCATTCATGGTTAAGGTAACTCTAACTTTCATTATTTCACCTATCTTCGGTAGAGATTGTACTTTCTTTGTTTCTATATCTAATTGGTTTTGTGTTTTCCAAAATTCATAAATTGTAAAATAAATGCTATCTTTACTTGGAATTCTATTTTTATAATCATTTTCTATATTCGATTCATCCCATTTTCCTTTTATAAAGATATTAGGGCTTAAGAAATGGTCATAGTGTTTATGAGATGTTTTTACTGTTGAAAACTTAGCATCTGTTCCAAGGTACTCCTTATAGTTATCAACGATTATTTCGAAGAATACTCCATCAGGTCCGGATGAATCATATTGTATAATATTAAACTCAGGTTCTATGAAGTTTTCTGATACCTCACCATTTGCCTTAGTATTTATTGTAATATAATGAGTGCCATTCTTTCTTTCGTAGTCAACTTTAGCTCCAAATGCTTCTGATATAAATCTTAGAGGTAAATAAGTTCTGTCTTTGTATAAAAATGCTTTAGATTCTAAGACTGGCTTTCCGTCTTTTGTGTCAATATAGATTTCCTTGCCATTTACCAATGCTTTTGCTTCGTTTATTGTTATTTCAATATTGGTATCATCTTTATTTATAGTTACTTTCTTAGCTTCGTTATCCCAATTGACATCAAAGCCTAAGTTCTCTGATATTATTCTGATTGGAACAAAAGTCCTTTCAGTTGATAACAGCAATGGATAGCCAAGATTGTCATTAAAGTTTACTTTTTTGCCATCTATTGTAACAACAAAGCTTTGGTTAGGTATGATTTGAGTATTAGCATATGTGGTACAACTAGAAATAATGATTGTTATTAATATTAAAAAACTAATTATTAAATTTTTTGTAGATCTTCTCATATTTGCCTCCTGAACAAACTGTAATTTAATACCAGTATATCATATTTTACAAGATGTAAATATATATGTATATACCACCCATATACTTCACTATATGCGCTATAAGCATATTTAATGGATTGCTTATAGCATATCTTTGTTGTACAATGTTATTTAATAAAAGGATTTATTGGTGGTGGAGACTGTTGTTCAAAAGGGCTTATTTATTGAGATTATTTCCGATATCTTTTTTGTGGCTGGGGGCAGGATTATTTTCGGGAACCCTATCGTTATATTTGTATAGAACATATGAGAAAAGTGCATTTATGAATGCATATCTAGCTATTCAGGTTTTACTGTGGCTATTATTAGGATATTTTTTTAAGAAGGTATATATATCTGCGTACCAAGATGAATTGACTAATTTATGGAATCGAAAATATTTGTACATTAGGCTTAAAGGTGAAATAAAAAGACTAAGACATAATACCATCCTATCGCTTGCAATAGTGGATATAGATGATTTTAAGAGCGTAAATGATACTTTTGGGCATCTATTTGGGGACAAGGTATTAAAAGAGATAGCTGACATATTAAAAAATAATCTCCGGAAAGATGACATTATTGCCAGATGGGGTGGGGAAGAATTTATCATAGTACTGCCAAATACTGAAGTAAAATCAGCAAAAGTAGTTTTTAATAGGATAAGAGAAAAGATAGAAAAATATGATTTTGGGTGCAAAATTACTGTATCCGGAGGTATTGCCTTTGTTAATGAATATATAGAATCGGAGAAGCTCATAGAGATGGCTGACAAGGCACTTTATAAAGCAAAAAAGAGAAAAAACCGCATAGCTATATATGAAAAATACTGATGTGATAAAAAACTAAAATCTTCATTTCTTCATAAGACTATAGGCATCATCATATCCTTTATTATGGGAAGTGATGATATGCCTATTTTTTTTGTAAGCTTAATACAAAACTTTTTTATCGCTTTCGGGGTGGTTATTGGAGGAAGTATTTTTGCTGGGATAGGAGCGATTATAACCGATACTCCACCTCTTAGAACTATGATTGATATAGCAGGCTCAATCAAAATATGGGCAATGGCCATTGCGTTGGGCGGTACTTTTTCTTCTTTTGCCATAATAGACAAAGGACTATTTGAAGGTGAGATTAAATCCATTATAAAACAGATAATATACATATTTATAGCTCTTTTAGGAGCAAATGCAGGTTATAGCTTTATGAAACTTATTCAGAGGTGTAGTGAAATATGGGGAAAATAAAAAATAAAAGCTATGGATTCTTTATATGTTTTATAACCGGATTGCTTGTAGGAACATTGATAGGAACAGTTATTATTACCGTTCTAATAAGCTATAGGATGGATGAACAATACAAAAAGATAATCTCTTTAGAAAATACTATTCAAGATAGAGATGCGAAACTGGAAAAATTAGAAAACTCAATCAATTCCTACGCGGTTGTACTTAAAAATGTTGAAATCTACATTTTAGACAATGAAGAGATTGATGAGCTGGATAAGATAGATATTGAAAAGGCAATAAAGGAAAAGTATAGTACATTATTAGGAAAAGAAGTAAAAACTATGGATCCGGATATATTGGTAGAGGTGGTTGATAAGAGAATCTTAAAAATTGATAAAAAGGAATATAGAGTAAATATTAAGAAGTTGATATTGACAGAAAGTTTAAAGATCTATGTAGATGTTCGTGTTGTTAATAGTTAAAAGATATAATCTGCCCCTAAATCCATAAATGTCCTATAAGTGAATTGACACCGTAGGTGTTACCCGACCAACGTGGAGGGGTCTCTAATAAAGGCAAAATAATCACTGCAGGAGTCATTCTGGAACGGAAGTGAAGAATCTATGTTAATGACCCTAAAGCTTGACTATTAACTGTTTTTCACTGTGAATTGCCGTGTGCCCGACAGTAGAAATATCCAAGACAAGATTTTTGTCTTGTGATATTTCACTGAGTGGGTATGAATTGTGAATTGTGCATTGTGAACTGTGAATTGTGAATTGTGAACTGTAATGCTATACTAAAATAAATATTGTAAATTATTTTTAAATTGGAGGGTAAATATGTTTGAAATAAAAGAGATTACTCCTGAAATGACATATGATATAAGACATAGAATATTAAGACCTCATCAGACAATGAATTATTGCATATACGATACGGATAAGCAGGACGGATCATTCCATATCGGAGCATTTTATATGGACAAGCTAATAAGCATTGTATCTTTTTGCATAGAGGACAACCCTGATTTTTCAATTGAAAAACAATATCGCCTACGTGCAATGGCTACTCTCCCTGAATTTAGAAAAATGGGAGCAGGAAGAGAAATAGTAAATTATGGTGAAAACATAATAAAAGTCAAAGGTTATGATATTCTATGGTGTAAGGGCAGAACTACTGTACAAGGATATTATGAAAGATTAGGATTTTCGCCTTTTGGCGAAGTCTTTGATTATCCTCCTATAGGACCACATATTGTAATGTATAAAGACTTAAGATAGTGTTTTGATATTAAAGAAATAGGCATCCTTTTGAGAATAGCTGTTGTTCAGCTAATTAAGGATACCTAAATATAAAATATAACGCTAGGCATTACCCTATTACGCTAAATTATAAGATAATTAGAATGATTGTATGAGTATAAATAATCGATCATTCCTATTTATTATCATTCTATACTATTTGGGACTATTATTCAAGTTATTTTGTAATATTTTATTGATAATGTTATAATAACAATCAAGAGTAGGAATAAATGATAATAATTAGCGAGGTGTTTGGATGTTTACTGAAGAGAGACTTGAACAAATTTTGGATATACTTAATGAAAATGGCAGAGTCAAAGTTAAAGAACTTAGTGAGCTATTCAAGGTTTCGGAAAGCATGATACGAAAAGATTTGAAAAAGCTGGAGGTAAATGGGACTATTCAAAGGACATACGGCGGAGCAATTCTTAACAGAAGATTTTCTGAAATTGTCCCTATTGACAATAGAATAAAAGTAAACACAGACACCAAGGAGTTAATAGCTAAAAAAGCCTTCACTCTTATAGCAGATGGAGATGTAGTTTTTTTAGAATCCTCAAGCATTAACTTTTTTCTGTCTAAATTGATAGCAAACAGCAATAAAAGGATTACGCTAATAACCAATATGTCAATAATACCTTCACTATTTAACGATAATACAACTGTAAAATTGATATGCTTAGGCGGGATATATGATAAAAGGTCCGGCGGTGTTCTGGGCTCGGAGGTCAATAGAAGCATATCCAAATATAATTTTAATAAAGGCTTTGTAGGAAGTTCAGGAGTCAATTTAATTACAAACAGCGTATATAGTGGAACGTTAGAAGATGGGAACGTTAAGGAACTTGTAATTTCCAATAGCAAAGAAGCATATTTGCTTGTGGAGAAGGAAAAGTTTAATCTGGACAGCACTTATAGATTTGCGGCCTTAGAGGAATTTAGCGCTATAATTACTGATTCGGACATTACAGACGAGATCAGATATAAGCTAAAAAAATTATCTGTGAAGTTAATATAGCTATTATTTAAAAGGAATTATTTGATAAGATAATAGGTGAAGAGATGAATTTTTCTTCATCTATTTTTTTAAAACTTGAAATATGTCACAAAATCATTATATAGATGGTTATAAAGGTACAGTCGACTGATGAGAAACGAAAGAGGTGAGGCCATGGAGGATCTTGGCAAAGAATTTGTGACTGGTGGAGAGGATACATTGGAAGAAGTAATCAATTTCTATAGTGAAAAACTTCTTCGCTATGCAACTGCAATATTATGCGATTATCAGGAAGCAGAAGACATAGTACAGGAAAGTTTTATTGCAGCATATCAAAATCGAGATAAATTTGATGGAAATAATCTTTCGGCGTGGCTATATAAGATCACATATAATCGAAGTTTAAACCAGCTAAAAAAGCGGAAGATATTCTATTTTAGTGAAATAAGAGGAGAGGCAGTTTTGCCGGAGAGGGATGAAGGCTTGAGTGATGAAACTCTTCATGCTTTACGAAAGCTCAAACCAAAGGAGAGGGCATTATTGTATAATCGAATAATGGATGAAAGAAGTTATGAGGAAATATCTCTTATAACCGGTATTACGCCTTCTACTTTACGTAAACAATATCAGCGAGCTAAAAATAAATTAGCCAAGTATATAAATTCTGAAAATGGGAGAAAGGAGTCTAAGTATGAGCAAATTTGATATTGATGAACAAAATATATATGATATGTTTTCCCAAATCGCTGTTGATTCAAGTAAAATTGCAGATGGAGTTAAGATTAAATTGCACGAAGAGAACGTTAAAATACCCATTAAGAACCATAGACGCTGGTCAAAGTCAGCGGTTGCAGCTATAGTGATGTCAGTTGTGCTGGTTGCTACAGCAACAGCTACGGCTTTGGGAGGCTTTGATTGGTTTATAGAGAGATTTAATCCCGACTTTGGTAAGATTGTAGAGCCGGTTGAAAACTATAGCGAAGATCAAGGAATCCGAATGGAAGTAATCGGCGCACAAAAATACGGGAATAAGGCAATTGTTTATTTATCACTTCAAGATATGACAGGTCAAAATCGGATAACGGAACAGACTGATTTTAGAGATGGGTTCAGTGTAAAAATGAATCCACGGGAAATAGGAGAGGACGGAGAAACCTTATCGAGCATGTCATGGAGAGAAAAGATGATTTATTTTGATAAGGATACAAATAAAGTTTATTATGAATTTAATATAACGGCTGATGCAGATTCACCCATGTCTAATCCACTAGAACTTGGTAGTTTTCTAATTTATTTAGGTAAAAAATCATATGAAGAACCTATTGATATATCTCTTGCAGAAATCAAAGAAGGTGAAACTACTCCTATCATAGAAGATAATATTTGGGGGGGAGTTGGTATAAGATTTGATGATTATAGTTCATTTACAGAAGTGCTTACACCGGGATACTATACTGATATGCCTCACGGTGAAAAAGAACAATGGGTTTCAAATGTTGGAATTATAGACGGAAAACTACATGTTCAAATAGGAAGATTTTCCGGAGGAGAGTTTGGTCCAAATGATGCGAATCTTGCTCTTGCAGATTCAAAAGGGAATATAATTTCTCCTGATTATGAATTGATGCTATATGGGGATAAAGACAATCATCTGTTAGGCGTTAAAGAGGATGATGCTTATAATACGGAATACAAATACAATGAATATGTATTTTCTGTAAGTAAAGAAGATCTAAATAAATATACTCTTTATTATTCAGGTTCAGTTTATACAGGAGTTGAAGGAAGATGGAGGGTTGCGGCAAATTTAAGCGATTCAAACAAAGACATTCGCACTTGGACAAATGACATTCCGGTTGAAGGACATATCTTTGAATATATAACATTGAGTCCTTTAGGATTGCAAGTGAGAGGTATCTATAAGGGAGAGAACTGCATGGCAAGCAGTATGAAAGTTGAAATTGAAACTGCAGATGGTATTATTCCGTTGGAAGGCGGAGGTGGAAGTGAGGACCCTGAAAAGCATACCTTCAATTCTAATTGGAATGTTAAAGAGCCGCTTGATGTCACAAAGGTTTCAGCTATAATTATAGAGGGCACTCGAATTTCCATTAAATAATCAGATAAGATTGTCTATTAAGAAGAAGGTCTAGGTCTTGAATTAGTAACCAATTAAATTTATCAAGCTTTTTCTGAAATCCTCATTAGCTTGAGGATTTCTTTTTTTGAATTTTGTATAGATACTTTTTTCTCGCCTCATCTTTTGATTTATATAACGTCTATTCAGCATTCCGTCTATGTTGTCGGAATTGATAATCAATCCATTTTGATTGATACATTTAGCACCCCTTGCAAGGCACATTGCAGCAAGTCCATGATCTTGGGAGATGACTATATCACCCTTTTTTATTCTATTAACAATATAATAATCTGCACTGTCCTGTGATATATCTACAGTAACTATCTCCGCATATCCGTCATCAATTTCTACTGCAAAGTTTTTGACAACGACAATATGGATATTATATTTTTTAGCTACTTCAATAGCTATATCGACAACGGGACATCCATCTGCATCTACAAATATTTCCATTTAAGTCACCTGATTTTAAAATATTAGCATTAACTAACAATTATTATCATATCATAATTTATTGATATAATATACTATACTAGTCTATTTACAGTGGGGAATGTAATTTTTATTATTTTACGATGCTGTCAACCTATGGTAGAATAATAGCATATTGAAAAGATAAATAGGGGGTAAATAATGGCAAAGAAGAAAAGGACATCCAATGGTTTATCATATTTAATAATAATCGCATTTATATTAGGAGGATATTTGTTTATAACTCTTCCTTCAAAAGGTCAGCATCAAGAGCCGATAAGCGATTCAGTCAAAAGTGAATTAACAGTAGAATTTATCGATGTAGGTCAAGGCGATAGTATTTTAATTATGACTCCAAATAAAAAGACCATATTAATCGATGCAGGAGAATCAGGGAATTATGAAAAGATAAAAGACACATTATATAAGTATAATATAAATAAAATAGATGCAGTCATAGCAACTCATCCTCATGCCGATCATATAGGCGGAATGGAACAGATAATAAGAAATTTTGAAATAGGGAAAATATATATGCCGGATAAGATACATACATCAAAGACCTTTGAAAACCTATTGTTAGCAATAGAGGAGAAAGGATTAGAAATTGACATAGCGGAAGCCGGAGTAAAAATGGATTTGGATGAGGCTCTCAATTTAACTTTTGTTTCTCCCAATGGAGATTTTGCTGATTTAAATAATACTTCAGCTGTTTTAAGATTGATATATAAAGATACATCCTTTTTGTTTACTGGAGATATGGAAGCAAAAGCCGAAAAATTAATAGATGCCAATATAGATGTGGATGTTCTTAAAGTTGGGCATCACGGAAGCGATACATCCAGTTCTAAAGAGTTTTTAGATAAGGCTTCACCACAGATTGCTGTTATCTCGGTCGGAAAAGATAACAAATACAATCACCCATCATCAGAGGTCATAAAGAGACTCAATAACATTGGGGCAAAGATATTAAGAACTGATGAGAGTGGAAATATTACCATAACTTCCGATGGAGTAAATTTGGATATAAAAACTGAGAGGTAGATGAAAACATGAAAGTTACAATTGATAGACTTGAAGGCGATTTTGCCATAGTTGAATTAGAGGATGGAAGGTTTATTGAAGTATTGAAGGACCTATTTGAAGATGTGAGTGAAGGTGACATATATGAAATTTGTAAGGATGAGGCCGCAAAAGAAGAAAGAACAGAGGAAATAATGAGCCTGTTTGAAAGGCTTAAAAGAAAAGAATAAACCAGCATTTGCTGGTTTATTGCTCATTTATAGAATCTTTAAAAATGCCAATATTATTAAAATCACACCTGCTAACCATGATAGATTTAACTTGCTATTTTCAATAAGTTTTCTACCTATTAATTGACCGCTCCATACAGAAAATATTCCAAATATAAATGATAGACTTATGATGTACACACTATTTAAATTCGCTAAGCTACTTCCAAATCCAATAGCCAATGAATCGATAGAAAGAGTAGTGGCAAGAGCTATAGCCTCAATCGAATCCAGTTTTTTTGATTTATTAAAATCTGCTTTGGTTTCATCAAGATATATGTCTACAATAATATATATATCAAATATTTTTAACTTGATTTTACTTTTAGCAGATTTTTTTTCCAGATGGGATTTTATTAATCCTTCAAATAAATAATATAATCCCATTAAAAATAGAAGAATGAAACTAACTATTACAGCAATGTTTCCCGGTAAGATTTTTCTAATTTGAGAACCTAAGAGTAATGAGATTGATAAGAAAAATGTGCAGACAATGTTGATAATAATAATTGAAGAAAAGGGGATTTTGATTTTATTTGTTCCATAAGCTATACTTGTTAAAAAAGAATCTAAAGATAAAATTAACACCAATAATATAGTTTCCAAGGGTGAGCTCCTTTCTAGTATGATATTAACTATATTATTTAAATGGATATATAAGTGTTACATAATATAAAGGGATGGTTTGAAAACCACCCCTTAAATACATATTAAAATGTTACCTCATCAAATGGTTGGTCGATACCATAATGACCCATCAGAGATTCTGCTTTTTCACCGTCTAATAAAAATTGAATCTTGTCTATATTATCTAAATCCAAAAGGCTTGCAATAATTTGATTAATTGTGAAGGCTTCTTGCATAGAGCCGCCATTCATGCCGTCAGATGCAAAATTTACGGAAGCTATACCGTCTTCCACTTTTACATCAATTAATTTTGATGTAGAAGGAATTTCTGTATAGAGATTTTCTTGATCTTCCGGTCCCTTCATCAACTCTGCAATTATTGCTTCTTCTAGGGACATATCGCTATATTTTATATTTCTTTTTTCACCAATAAGTTTTTCAAGGCTTTCATCAGCGGTATCTGCATATTTTTTGTTTGCAAAATATAATGTTACTTCCTTAGATTCTGTCGGAACGTCTTCTTCATCCTCATTATTTCCCGGGTCTACAGGATTTTCACTTGGAGGGTTGACATCGTCATTTGGTGAATTTTTTGGGGAACATGCTACGGCAAATGTTAAAACCATGATTAAAGCTAGCAAAACACTGATATATTTTTTCATCTTAATCTCTCCCTTCATTTCCAGAAAAGCTTCTATTGAAGCGTCATAAGATTAATGAAGCCTTTCCTGAAACTCATAACATAAAGTTCTCTATCGTTTGATTAAAGTAGAACTTTCAGTGGAATTTTCTTACTCATTTAATTATAGTATACAATGTTAAAAACGTCAAAAATAAACATATTAGAAGTTTATATATTATATGGATATACTGGGGATAATTGGAGGTAGTATAAGGATAAGTTGACCATTCTTAATAATTATGAATTGTAAATGATAATCATATATCAAATTATTAGATAATTACCTAATAATTCTATTGACATTTGATAAGCATATCATATAATGATAATAAGACAATAGTTATTCCACTATCAACCATCAACGCAAATTGTCAACTATTAAATGGAGGTAATTTAATGAATGCAAAGCTAATCAGACAAAAAGATTTTGCCTTGCTTATATGTGGTAAATTAGTGTCGCTATTGGGCAGCAATATGTTACAATTTGCCTTATCTCTATACGTCCTAGACCTTACCGGATCTGCGACTGTTTTTGCTTCTATTCTGTCAATACTCATAATTCCCAGACTAATATTTTCACCCTTTGCAGGGGTCTTCGGAGATTGGTTTGACAGGAAGAAGTCCGTAGTTATGCTTGATATGTTAAATGCATTTGTCATAGGGTCATTTGCATTGATTTTCACAGTTAAAGGCAATTTAAGTATAGCTATGATTTATGCTCTAGTTATTTTATTAGAGACGACAGAGATATTTTTTCATTCAGCAATGGCAGCAGTATTACCAAGCATTGTTTCCAAAGAAGAATTATTGGACGCAAATTCACTTAATTCCATGGTTATGAATATTGGGAATTTATTGGCACCTGCCATAGGCGCTTTAATCTATGGTATTTTTGGGATGAAAGCAATTTTGATTTTTACCTCTATTTGCTTTTTATTGTCCTCAATAAGCAAAATGTTTATTAATATTCCCAAGAATCATAATAAACCTGAGGAAATTGATTTAAAGTCCTTTAAATATGATCTCATTGAAGGTACAAAGCTTATAAAGGACAATAAATTCATCAGGATAATTATTGCTTCCGGAGGCATTTTAAATTTTTGTGTTTCTCCATTAGCTTCAATTGGGCTATTATACATAATTAAGGAAATAATGAAAGCTTCTGATTTTCAATTTGGATTGTTTCAGATGATTTTATCTTCATCATTTATTATAGCCCCGCTTATTGGCGGCAAGCATATTGGAAAGATTAAAGTAGGCAGATTATTGTACTTAAGTTTCATTTCTGTAGCGGCTATAGTTTTGGCTATGGCATTGATACCATTTAATTTTAAGCCAAGTATAGTTCCTTATATATTGATTTTATTGACCTCATTCTTGATCGGAATGTCAACTACATTTGCCAATATTGCCTTGGGGACATTTTTTGACCAGATTGTACCTTTAGAATTGATGGGACGCATTTCCACTATTATGAATCTTTCAATGACTATATTAATTCCTATAGGTCAAATGATATTTGGATACCTTTATGATATAATAATACCTAATTATGTTATAGCATTAGCAGGTGCAATCGTCCTAATTACTACATTAAAATATAGAAAACCCTTAATTGAATATGGAGATGTTACTTATACCAAGCCAATGGGAGATGTTCAAGATGAAATTTAGATTTTATCCTAAAGAAAGCAAATTGTATGATTTTTTAAGGTTTCCAAGGTTGTTATTTTACAAAGAGGAATATGAAAAAGATGAATATAAAGAATCGTTAACCGGTCAAAATTATAGAGAAGTGTCTATGAGCAATTATTTGGATTTTGCTCAAAGAGCTGAGGATAGATTAAAACCCTTTGCATTAGAAATAGAAAAATTTTATTTTAAGCCCTTATTACTTAACAGCAATAATTTCATAGATTTAATCACTAGAACGGAGACTATTTTCGGGTATAGTAATGAAAAAGAATTTTTATATTCATTATTAGACTTGAAAGACCATGAAATTAATAATAGCATAGTTACCTCTTTAATATTAATCTGTGAAGAGAATGAGCCTTATATCGAAGAGATAAAGGATAAAGCGAAAGAAATAAGTTCAAACAAAGAAAAGATAATATCCTTTATAAAAGATTTACCCATAGATTCTGCTCTTAAATGGAATTTGTTTATGATGATAGAAGACCCTTTAGACTATACAAAGAAATATGTTGAACTTATGCTGGAGATAATTCCAATATTTAATGAGTTTTATAATTCCATAGAGAGGGAAGTATGTGATTATGGTAATCATTTGGAAGATTACCTAAATAAAAATGGCTCCAATGCAGTAAGTGAATTAACTGATTATATATTAGATCCTAAGATAATTGAACAAGAAGAAGTAAGTATTTTGATTTCTGTAGTATTTTCCTATGCTATTTCTATTTCACTTAGAGGAAAGGACAACTATATTGGTTGGGGATTGAAGGTTGAAGATGCCATTAGACAATTGAAAGAAATCAATGAGAATAAGATCAATGAAAGGGTTCAAATATTTAAAAATCTAGGAGACAAAACCAGATATGAGGTATTGAAATTAATCTCATCCGGAGAAACTTCAACTAAATCAATAGCAGAAGCATTGGGAGTGTCAAGTGCTACGATTTCCTATCATATAAACAACTTTTTGACGTCAAAAGTGGTTAAGATGGATAAGATAGATAATAAATATGTATATGTAGTTGATTATGAACTACTTAATAGAATAATAGAGGAATTTAAAGAAGACTTAAAATTTCCAGAATAATTTAAGGAGGATGTAATGGCAACATTTGATGATTTTCAAAAACTTGATATAAGAGTTGGCGAAATAATAGAAGCAAAGTTTTTTGAAAGGGCAAGGAATCCGGCCTATAAGCTTATAGTGGATTTCGGTAAGGAAATAGGCATAAAAAATTCCAGTGCTCAAATTACTGAATTTTATACACCTGAAAATTTAATTGGCAAACAGGTCCTTGGAGTAGTAAATTTTCCGCCAAGAAATATAGCAGGTTTTCAATCGGAAGTATTGATATTGGGTGTATATGCGGAGGGTGGGGTAGCATTAATCCAACCTGAAAGAAAGGTTAATAAAGGTGATAAATTAGGGTAGAAGTTTATTTATTTAGAACCAATCCTTTTTATTTGAATATATTATTATAGAGAATCTATTTTATGTATCAATAAAAAGGAGGTTAATAATATGGCATGTCCATCAGGAACTTTTGCCTATACTATAAGGGCAGGAGATACCTTTTATTTAATAGCTAGAGCCCATGGAGTTTCATTAGATGCTCTAATCGCTGCAAATCCGGGAGTTAATCCGGACAGATTACAGATTGGGCAAGTAATATGTATTCCAACATCACCGGGACCGGGACCACAACCGGGTGCTTGTCCTACCCTTAGATTGGGAAGCCAAGGAGCATCTGTAAGGCAACTTCAGACTCTATTAAGAAACAATGGGTTTGACCCGGGTCCTATAGATGGTATTTTTGGCAATAGAACTCATGCGGCAGTAATAGCATTCCAAAGGAGCAGAGGACTTGTACAGGATGGGATAGTTGGAGTATTGACTTGGACTGCACTTGGTGTAAACTGTGGCACTACACCTACACCACCACCTCAGACCTGTCCTCCGGGAACAAGAAGTTACGAGGTAAGGGCAGGAGACACCTTCTATACACTTGCAATCAGGTTTAATACTACTGTGGCAGCTATCCAAAGAGCAAATCCAAATGTAAATCCGAATGATTTGAGAATAGGTCAACGAATTTGCATACCATAATAAATATGATACCCCCAATTTTGGGGGTATTTATATTTTGAAGAGGAAATATGTTGGGGAAAAGTGCGTTTATGGTATAATAAAAGGTGGGCTTTTTATTTATTTAGGAAATAATCAAAATATTGAAATGATTTATATAAATATAAATGGCGGTGGAATATGCTAAAACTTACAGATAAGATAATTTTGGATAGAGTAGGTTATTTTGATTCCTATAGAAAGGGAAAACAATATTATGAGGCTGGGAAAGTTAAAGAAATAAGGACAAACAAAAACTACGATTATTATGTTGGGAATGTTCAAGGGAATTCTATATATGAGGTCTCTGCCAGTTTTGACGAAAATGGATGTATAGAGGATACTTCCTGTGATTGTCCGGCATATTGGAAATATAATGGGGACTGCAAACATATTGTTGCTTTATTGCTTCTTTTAAGGGATCTTGATAGAACGGGTAAGTTGTTGCCAAAGGAGAGTTTTGGGAGAATAGAAAATATTTTAAGTCAGTATAGAACTTACGAAGATATTCAAGAGAAAACGGTAAATCTTGAAATAACTTATGGAGTCGAAGATACAAGACCATATGTTACTTTGAGAATTGGAGAAGACAGGTTATATATTGTTAAAAATTTAGGAAATTTCATTTCAGCAGTAATTGACAATAGAGAAGTTGAATTTGGTAAATATTTTACCTTTCCAACGGAAGGTTATAAATTTAGTGACGAAGACAAGGAATTTATAGACTTTTTAATCCTATTGTATGAAAATTATAAGTCAAATAGCAATTATGGAAGCAGGTGGAACAGTACATTTGCAGACAAAAAGGTGTATTTAGAGCCAAAATCCATAGAAAAGTTTTTAGATTTAATGCACAATAGAAAATTTAATATGGACTTTTATGATCATAAAATTAAGGATATTTATATTTCGGAAGAACCTTTTGAATTTAAAATGGGTATTAGTCAAGAAGAAGATGATTTAATCTTATATTCAGAAGATGACTCTTCCATTATGCCTTTAACACCTAATGGCAAATACTTTTTTTATGATGATATAATTTATAAATTATCCGATGAACAAGTTGGCGCTATAATGCCAATTTACAATGAGATGATGTATAAGGATATAAAGGAAATAAAAATAGATAAGGATTTAAAAGAAGCATTTGTTTCTGAAGTTTTGCCAAAGATTAAGAAACATTCAAGGATTAATTTGGATAAAAACGTGGAACAATCTATTTATACACCGCCATTAAATGCCTCCATATATTTCGATAGAGTTGAACAAACAGTTGTGGGGAAGCTATATTTTAATTATGGAGACATTGAAATCAATCCTTTTTCGTCCAATAGCCCTAAAAGAGATTTAGGCAGAATATTATTGAGAGATATGGAAAAGGAAGGAGATATATTATACTTACTTGAGCAATGTGATTTTAAAGTGGGAAATGGAGGATTTTATCTGGAAGAGGAGGAGTTAATTTTTGATTTCATCAATGAAATAATTCCCCAATTACAGAAATATTGTGAAATTTATTATTCTGATAGTTTTAAAAGGATCAAATTGATCGGTTCAGAAACATTTTCCGGTGCCGTTAAATTGAATAGCGATCTAGATATGTTGGAATTCAGTTTTGATATAGATGGGATAGATGTTTCGGAATTAGATACTATATTTAATTCAGTAAAAGAAAAAAGGAAATATTACAAATTAAAAGACGGATCCTTTTTATCGCTGGAAAACAATGAATTTGCCGATATTGTGGATATGATGGATTATTTGAATATAGGCGGAAGAGATCTAAAAGATGGGCATACTGCCATTCCAAGATTCAGGACTATGTATCTTGATAAATTTTTAAAGGATAGAGAACTGGATTTTATTAAGAAAAACAGTGATTTCAGAAAGATGGTTCGGGATATAAGCGATCCTGAAGATATGGATTTTGAGATACCTGAAGGACTAAATGGAAATTTAAGAGATTACCAGAAATTTGGATTCAAGTGGTTAAAAACATTATCAAAATATGGATTGGGAGGAATATTGGCTGATGATATGGGGTTGGGAAAGACCATTCAAATGATAACCTTCCTACTGTCTGAGAAAGAAGAAAAGGGACAGGAGGCAAATTTAATTATAGTACCGACGTCTCTTGTATATAATTGGGAAGAAGAGGTTAAAAAATTTGCACCAAGTTTAAAAACACTTATTGTAGTCGGAAGCAAAGATGAGCGCAGAGACCTCATAAAAACAGCAAATGAATATGATTTGGTTGTAACTTCATATCCCCTAGTAAGAAGGGATATAGAAGAATATAGTAATATAAGTTTCAGGTATTGCGTACTTGATGAGGCGCAATATATAAAAAATTATAATTCATTAAATGCAAAGTCTGTAAAATCAATAAATTCTAAAAATAGATTTGCGTTAACCGGTACTCCAATGGAGAATTCACTTTCAGAGCTTTGGTCTATATTTGATTTCCTTATGCCTGGGTATTTACTTACAAACAGCAAGTTTTCCGAAAAATTTGAAAGACCAATAGCGAAGGAACAGGACAATAAAAAGCTGAAGGAATTGAACAACCATATAAGGCCTTTTATATTGAGGAGAATGAAAAAAGATGTGCTGAAAGAATTGCCTGATAAAATTGAACAAAAAATAATAGTGGAAATGACGAAGGAGCAGAAAAAGCTGTATTTAGCATATTTGCAGGCAATAAAGGGAGAATTGAGTGAGGAGATAAGTACAAACGGTTATAACAAAAGCCAGATCAAAATATTGGCGGGATTAACGAGACTTAGACAATTATGCTGTCATCCGGGTATTTTTATAGAGGATTATAAAGGGGATAGCGGAAAACTGGAAACCTTAGGTGAAATAGTGGAAGAAGCCATAAACAATGGTCGAAGGATACTTATATTTTCACAATTCACTTCAATGTTGGAAAAGATTAAAAAATTATTTATCTCTAAAAATATAGAGTATTTATATTTGGACGGCAGCACTCCAACCATTGAACGCGGTAATTTAGTTCGAGATTTTAATAGAGGAGTCTCAGATGTATTTTTAATTTCTCTTAAGGCAGGCGGTACTGGACTTAACTTAACTTCAGCAGACATGGTAATCCACTTTGACCCATGGTGGAACCCGGCTGTAGAAGACCAAGCTACAGATAGAGCTCATAGAATAGGGCAAAAAAACATAGTTCAAGTAATAAAACTTATTACCAAGGGAACAATTGAAGAAAAGATATTTAAGTTGCAAGAGAAGAAAAAGGAGATGATAGACAAGGTAATCACGGAAGGAGAAACCCTTATAACAAAATTAAGCGAAGAGGAGATAATGTCCTTGTTTGAGGTATAGAGAAGCAGTGAACAACTAACAGTGAACAGTGAATAACAAAAAAGATAGGTAATGGGTAATAGGGAAGAATGTCCTCCATTTAGACTTTGAATCATCTTCTAATCAACTTTTGACTACACAATAAAAGTCTGCCTTGTAAAATGTAGGGACTTGATAATTCCCTCAAGGGTCTATCTATATGGTCATATCAGTCTACTAACATTTTCCTGCGGTATCCTTTTAAGTGCAGTGACCAAAAGTTGCTTAATGAATCTGTTTCAAAGCCATAAATGTTCTATAATTGAATTGTTTTTATGACCCTAAAGCCCGACCTCAACAATTGTGAACTGTGAATTGTGAACTGTGAATTAAATTAAGGAGGTATATTATGGATTTAAACAAAATTGAAGAGGATGTAAGGCGTGTTACATTAGAATTATTAGAAGCGGCAAATTTAAAACCCTATGAAGCTTTGGTAGTAGGGGGAAGTACAAGCGAAATAGCAGGACAAAAATTGGGTACGGCTACCAACCTTGAAGTTGCAAAGGTAGTTGTAGGAACGATTGTCTCCATATTAAAGGAACATAAGATATATCCTGTAATCCAAGGATGTGAACATATCAATAGAGCATTGGTTGTTGAAAGGGCATTCGCAGAGAAGCATAATCTTGAGCCTGTGAACGTAATTCCCGTTATGCATGCAGGCGGAGGATTTGCAACTGTGGCTATGGAAACATTAGATGATCCGGTAGTAGTAGAATCAGCTAAGGTCAGTGCAGGTATAGATATTGGCGATGTATTTATAGGAATGCATCTCAAAAATATAGGAGTTGTAGTGAGAAGTGAAATCAAAACAATCGGAGAAGCACATTTAAGCATGATACGTACAAGACCGAAACTTATTGGAGGAGAGAGGGCAAAACATTTTTAGATTGAACTAAAGCATAAGAAAGGGGATTTCTATGAAAGATAAAATGAATCTGATTGGAAACACTAATGAAATATTTAATCAATTTCCGAAGGGCGCTTTCCTAACGGTTTCAGATGGTGAAAGGCTAAATACAATGACAATTGGCTGGGCTACAATGGGGATTATTTGGAATAGACCTATTATGATGGTAGCAGTAAGAAAATCCAGATATACTTATGATATAATTAATAATAGCAAAGATTTTACCGTAAGTATACCTATCAATGTTGATTTAAGTGAAGCTATTGAAATATGCGGAACTAAGTCGGGGAGAGACATTGATAAATTTAAGGCTGCTAATTTAACCATTGGGAAGAGTAAAAAGGTAAATTCACCAATTATTAAAGAATGTGATCTTCATTTTGAGTGCAAAATTTTGTATTCTCAATTTATGGATGCTAGTGCATTTGATGAGGAAGTAAGCAAAGAAGTATATGGAGATATGGATTTCCATAAGTTATATTATGGAGAAATTTTAGACAGATATTAATAGGAAAGTTGTATAAATAACGGGACTTAAGGTAGTATAAGTCCCGCTTATTTTAGTTAATACTATGAGAATATATTTAATCCAATCCTAGTTCGATTATATTTTGAATTTAACCTTATCTTCTTTTTTGCTTTCTTAACCAATAACTTAAATTTCAACCTCATTTCACCCCTATCTATATATAAGAGTATTATAATCCATAAAAAGTTCATTTTCTTTCTTGGAGCAAATACATACATTTGAATAGTATGTATAGAGGAGGAATGTTATCATGTTTAAATTTTCCGGAAGGATTAAGACGATATTTTTTCTGGTCTGTATTTTAATAATAATGTTTTTATTGATAAAGGATCTAATGAAAAAGAAGGAGCAAAGTATATTTTACCCTTCAATAAACAACCAAATTCATTATGCCATTGGGATAATTCCCGTGGCATTTTCTTTATCCATATAACAGTGAATACTTTGTTTGTTCATATAACACTTGGGTATATTATAAATACTAATGGATAATACTTAATTAATATAAATTGAAGGGAGTAAAATTAATGGAAAAGGTTAAACTGGCAGTTATTTACTATAGTGCTTATGGTACTAACTATCAACTCTCTAAGTGGGCAGAAGAAGGGGCAATAGAAGCAGGTGCAGAAGTAAGGCTGTTAAAAGTGGATGAATTGATTCCGGAAAATGTAATCAATAAGGATCCGGGAATGAAAGCGAATGCGGAGGCTACAAAGGACGTTCCTATTGCAGGTCATGATGATCTGGAATGGGCTGATGCTATAATCTTTAGCGTACCAACGAGATTTGGCAATATGGCTTCTCAAATGAAAAATTTTATAGATAGACAAGGCGGCTTATGGGCGGAAGGGAAACTGGCAAACAAGGTTGTATCTGCTATGTCTTCAGCTCAAAATCCTCATGGAGGTCAAGAGCATACTATTTTATCACTATATACCTCTATGATGCATTGGGGAGCAATAATCGTAGCACCCGGTTTTACAGACCCTGCTATATTTAAAGCAGGTGGCAATCCATATGGTACCTCAGTCACCCAAGGACAAGATGGCAATATGATTGAAGATGTAAAAGATGCAGTAAAACATCAGGCAAAAAGGGTAGTAGAAGTAGCATCCTGGATTAAAAAAGGCAAATAAATATAGTTAAATCCTAGGCATAGGCCTAGGATTTTATATTCTACTCTATTTTATCTATCTTCTTTTTCTTAAACAATTTATAAGCTATGAAAAATATTATCCCAATAATTAATATAAACGGTAAATTGTAAATAATAGTAATTATAAAGTTTTCGATGCCTTTTTTAAAAGAATAAAGTGAGTTTTTAAATGCATTTTTAATTCTGATTCCAAAGGAAGTATCCTTTGTTTCTGTATCTGAAACCTTTTGAACTTCCTGTAAGCTAATATAAAATGTATTATAATCAATCTTGTCATCTAAATCCATCAAATTTGTTTTTAGATTTTCTTTTTCATAGATGATTTCGCTAAGCTCTTTTTCAAGGGTTATGATATCTTCAATCTTTTCCGCTTTTTCCAATAGGGCTAGTATTCTTTCTTCCTTAGTAGTTACAACTTTAAGTCGGGATTCAGTGTCCTGATATTGTTTTGTTACATCTTGTTTGTTGGTATTCTCGCTTACCATATGTCCTATCAGGTTTAGTTCCGTCTTAAAACTTACTATTTTATCTTTCGGCACGCGTATAGTAAATTCTCCATATCTATACATTTGCTGATTATAATAATGGTTATAGGATATATTGGAATTTTCCACATAGGCATTATACTTATCTATTATTTTATTTAATTCTTCATTAGATTTTTCAAATTCCGTAGTTTCAAAGGATAGCTGGATAGTGGTAATAACTTTCTTGGGTTCCAGAGGACTTGATTTTGAATTTAGTCCGTTCCCAAAGGATTTCTGTGAATCAGATTCTTCAGCTTCTGAAGTTATATCAGGTAAAGCTGAGGCCGGTTCAGATATGGCGGTTGTATTCTCGGATAGCGCGGTATGTTTGCTGGATTTACCACTGCAGCTTGCTAGAAGCAATAGTATCATCAATATACTTATACTAAAGGCCAATAATTTTTTAGATCCTTTCACATAACTCACCCCTTTATTTTGATTATACACTGTAGTGGTAAAAAAAAGATACAAAAAAGTTACATTAAATTTTTTTGGATTACATTTTTAAGTTATATATGAATTTTGATTGCAGGCTGTAAATAGCGATTCCAATAATGTATAATAATTAAAGGGGTGAATTATAAGTGGATACTATAATTTCAATTTTTACTATAATCGTCTTGTTGCTGAATTTTTCTGTTAAGTCCTTTGCAGTAACGGATAAAAAAATAAATCCATTAAAATTGCATATTGATTCAATTGTAGTCGATGGTCACAATGACACCATGATGAAAATAATCGATGAAACAACTTGGTTACCCAATATAGATATAAGACGAGAAACACAAAATCAAATCGATATTCCTAAACTTAGAGCAGGGAATTTGAAGGTTCCATTTTTCTCGGCATATACTTCCGCCTATTATGGCAATCCAAACAAAAGTGTAAGCAGAACGCTTGCCCTGATAAATGCACTGTATTGGACGGAAAAAAACAATGCAGATATATTTGAAATTTCGTCTACATATGATGAAATTGAAAAAGGCATATTGGCAAAAAAGATTGCGGCAGTTCCTACCATGGAAGGAGCCTATTCTCTGGTAGAAGACAATGCTATGGAATTGTTGGGACAATACCATGATTTAGGTGTAAAAGTCATCGGATTTACATGGAATTATTCCAATGATCTGGGGGAAGGGGCTTATAGAGCCTATGCTGATAGAGACGGGACACATTCGTCGGGAGGGCTTACAGAGCTTGGAGCGGAAGTTGTTGAACGGATGAATGAACTTGGAATGATAGTAGATGTATCTCATATGGCTGAAAGCACTTTTTGGGATGTAATCAATACCACAAAAGCACCTGTGATAGCCTCGCATTCAGGAGTCTATGCTATGAAGGCACATCAGAGAAACTTAAATGATGAACAGCTGAAGGCCCTCGCTAAAAATGGTGGAGTAATAGGCATAGTTTTATACCCTGAATTTTTAACAGACAAAAAAGAAACCTTTATAAAAGATTTTGTGGACCATATAGATTATGCTGTTAAATTAATTGGAGTTGACCATGTAGGCATTGGTTCTGACTTTGATGGAGCTACTATGCCGAAGGATTTAAAGGATTCTTCAAAAATATATAAAATTACTGAAGAATTAGTTAGAAGAAACTATAAAAAAGAAGAAATACAAAAAATATTAGGTAAGAATTTTTTAAGGGTAATAAAGGAATGTGATAAATTAGCAGAAGTACCAAATAAGGCCAGTAATATTAGAATAGAACCATTCCTGGAGATGGGAGAAATCATAAAGGATGGGACTCCGTTGTTAAAGGCAAAAATTGAAGGAAATGAAATAGATCAAGCAGGGTTTAGAATAATCATAAATGGGATAGTTCACAATCCTACATTTGACAAAGAAACAAGTACTTTATCCTATAAGATTAAAAACCCTTTGATTGAAAAGTTTTATGTGGTGACCTTTGAGGCTAAAAACACCGACGGAGAAATTCAAAGGGAAAGCAGAATATTTTATAATTGTGAATTGTGAACTGTGAATTGTGAATTGTGAACTGTGAATTGTGAATTGAATAAGCTGTGTATAAACTCTTATAAATTTTTAAATTTATAGGAGTTTTTCTTTTTTAAAAAAATATTTTTTAAATTATCAGAATGTTTGAATTTCAACACTATTTGCTAATTTCAGAAAACGGGCAAACGATTTCTACTAAAAGCTAGTGTTTATCAGCTATTGACAATCATTTTGACCTGTTGTAATATAGTAAAAATATATTTTGACTATTTATCACCATCAAGGGGTAAAGTAGGCAAGGAGGTGCTAAGGTGAACAATATTATCGAATTTAAGAATTTCAGAATGGGGTTTAAAGATGAAAGCGGAAATGAGTTCAATCTATTGGATGATATCTCTTTTGAAATCAAAGAAGGCGTTGCGCTGGGTGTTGTAGGAGAATCAGGATGCGGTAAAAGCATGACTAGCCTTTCTGTATTAAAACTTCTTCCCTCCGGTGTAACAATACAAGGAGGGGACATTTTATATAAAGGGGACAGTATTCTTGATATGAACCAAGAACAAATGGAAGATATTAGAGGAAAGGATATTTCTATGATATTTCAGGAACCTATGACTGCTCTTAATCCTGTACATACAATTGGATTCCAAGTAGGGGAAGCCTTAAAGGTACATTTTCCCGGTATGAAAAACAGTGAAATAAAAGCTAATGTACTGGAGCAATTGGAATTGGTAGGTATACCTAATCCTGAAACCAGATATTATCAATATCCGCATCAATTTTCAGGTGGAATGAGACAGAGGGTAATGATTGCCATGGCACTTATATGCAATCCTAAACTTTTAATTGCAGATGAACCCACTACCGCATTAGATGTCACTATACAAGCTCAAGTTTTGGAGTTGATGAAAAATATAAAACAAAAAGGTTCCATGATGCTGGTTACTCACAATTTAGGCGTCGTTTCAGAACTTTGTGATGAAATAGTAGTGATGTATGCAGGTTGTGTTGTTGAAAGAGGTAATATAGATGAAGTATTTGAAAATCCAAAGCATCCATATACCAAGGGGCTTATGGCAGCTGTTCCAAGCTTGAATTCAAAGGGAAAAGAGTTGTATACAATACCGGGAATAGTGCCAACGGTAAAGAACTTTGAAAAGGGATGTAGATTTTCACCCAGATGTGAAGAAAGGTCAGAAGCCTGTAAGGGTATAAAACCTGAACTAACAAGGGTTGGAGATAATCACTTTGTAGAATGCTGGAAATATAACAATTCGGAGGGAAGCCCATGTCAGAAATAATACTTGATATACAAAATCTAACTAAATATTTTGATATAGGCTCTTTTGGAACCAAGAAATATGTACATGCAGTTGAAGATGTATCCTTTGAGCTCCATAAATCGGAAACGCTGGGCATAGTAGGTGAATCGGGTTCTGGGAAATCTACCCTTGCAAGACTTATACTTGGACTTATACCGGTTACATCAGGGAAGGTATATTACGAAGGAGATGAAATAACCGGAGTAAAAGGGAAATATGCGTCCAAAGTTAGAAGTGACATTCAAATGGTATTTCAAGATCCATATGCATCACTAAATCCAAGGATAAAGATAGGAGAATCCATTGCTGAACCGATAATTGTGAATAAACTGATTAAAAATAAAAAAGATGTTCGTCTTAGGGTAGAGGAGCTGCTTAATCTGGTAGGTTTGCAGCCGGAGATGTATGACAGATATCCACATGAATTCTCCGGGGGACAAAGGCAAAGGATAGGGATAGCAAGAGCATTGTCGCTTAATCCCAAGGTCCTGATTTGCGATGAGGCAGTATCGGCTTTAGACGTATCAGTTCAGGCGCAAGTTCTAAATCTATTTAACAGATTAAAAGATGAGTTAAATCTAACTTATATCTTTATAGGGCATGATTTATCTGTTGTAAAGTATATCAGCAATCGGATTTTGGTTATGTATTTAGGTGAGATCATGGAAATTGCCAATACGGAAGATATCTTTATAAATACACAACATCCTTATACCAAGGCATTGATTTCAGCAATACCTGAAGTAAAATCCAAAGGAATCAAGGAGAGAATTATCCTAAAAGGAGATATACCCAGCCCCGTAAATCCACCGGAAGGATGCAGGTTTTACTCCAGATGTTTTAAAGCACAAGATAAATGCGGGAAAACACATCCTGAATTAAGAGAAATAGATACGGACCATTTTGTCAGATGTCATTTCTCGGAAAAGGGGGGAAATAAATGGCTAGATATATAACAAAGAGATTGTTAAAAGCTTTTTTAATATTTTTTGTTTCCATTACTATTACATTTTTTATTATCAGGTTTATGCCTTCAAATCCGGTTGATCTTCTAATCGATCCCAAAATGGGACCGGAGGTACAAGAGGCTATGATGGAGGAGTTCGGACTGGATAAAACAAAAGGGGAACAATATATAATATTTTTGAAACAGCTATTACAAGGAAATCTTGGGACTTCGTTTAAATCAAGAGAGCCTGTAAGTCAAGTTATTATGCAAAAGCTTCCTTGGACCTTATTACTTTTGTTTATAGTAGTTATCTTATCATTAGCGGTGGGCATTCCTATAGGTGTATATTCAGCTAAGCATAGAGGAAAGTTTTCGGACAAATTGATAAATATTGTAGTGATGGTAGGGATATCCGTTTTTGTTCCTTTTCTTGCATTTTTATTTTTATATTTATTTTCTTATTACTTTAAATTGCTGCCGACAGGAGGCGCATATACTCCGCCGCCTGCAAAGGGGATACGCTATGTTATTGATGTGCTAAAGCACGCAATTTTACCATCTCTTACGCTATTTACTGCTAATGTGGCAAGTATTTTAATGTATACCAGAAACAGCATGATAGATGTACTTGAAGAAGATTATATAAGAACGGCATATTCCAAAGGAGTTAAGGAAAATAAGGTTATAAAAGTCCATGCTCTCAAAAATGCTATGATACCCACGATAACCGTCACCGGACTTATGATGGGTTCAATGGTAGGAGGCGCCGTTATGACAGAAAGTATTTTTTCTTGGCCGGGGATAGGAAGACTGATTTATGATTCCGTATCAGCACTTGACTATCCTGTACTTCAAGGCTCATTTATAATTTTGGCACTCAGTGTAATTATTATGAATATAATTACGGATTTAATAATTGCATGGATAGATCCAAGAATAAAACTGGAGGGATAAGATTATGCAAAACAATAGAACTTTTTTTCAATCCTTCATAAGAAATCCCATGGGCATGATAGGATTTTTCGGAGTTTTACTTATAGTTTTATTAGGTATATTTGCACCAACGATTGCCGCTTATCCTAAAGGATATGGTACTGAAATTTTGGTAGCTCCCGGTAGCGGAATGTTGTTTGGTACTGATAATCTGGGGTTAAATGTATTTGCAGAGGTAGTATGGGGAGCAAGATCATCATTATATGTATCGGCAATAGCTGTCCTTGTAGCAGCGGTTATAGGGTTACCTGCCGGACTTATTTCAGGTTATAAAAAGGGGAAAATAGGGTCCGTAATAGATGGGCTTATTGATATATTTCTTACTTTGCCTGTTTTGCCATTGATGATAGTTATCGCTGCTATAGTAGGTTCGTCCATAATAAATGTGGCCGTAGTAATCGGTTTATTTTCATGGCCTTCCTTAGCAAAGGTAACCAGAAATGCGACATTGAGGATATCGGAAATGCAATATATTGAAGCTGCAAAATGTTTAGGGATTCCTTCCTATAGGATTATATTTAAACACATCTTAATCAATGTAGCCGGACCTGTATTGGTAAACCTAACGTTGATTATGGCAACTGCAGTATTATCCGAATCCGGGTTAAGCTTTTTAGGTTTGGGAGATCCCACTACCTGGTCATGGGGTGCTATTCTAAAGAAAGCATGGGATGCAAGTGCGGTAATAGATACGCCCAATCCATGGTGGTGGTGGTTATGGCCCAGCGTTTTTATAATGTTTTATGTAATTAGTTTTAATCTGTTAGGTACCGGAATAAACGAAATATTAAATCCAAAATCTAGAGAATAAGGAGTGGTCAAATGTACGATGTAGTTATCAGGAATGGATTGATTGTTGACGGAACAGGGAAAAAGCCTTACAGAGGCGATATAGCTATAGAAGGGGATAGAATTGAAAAAATATCAAATTCGATAGATGAAAAAGGAGTAAGAGAAATAGATGCAACTGGAAGAATGGTAATTCCGGGGTTAATAGACCCACATGTACATGAGGAATGGATATGCTTAATAGACGGCACTTATGAATATTGTTTAAGACAAGGAGTAACCACCGTTGTAAATGGCAATTGCGGTCATTCAATAGTACCCGGACCTACGGAAAAAATAATAGATTATTATTGGGGAAATGGGCTTATGAGCACTAAACAAAGGGATGAGTATAAAAAAAGTTTTCCCAAATGGAATGATTTTAAAGGCTATGCCGAGGCTGTTCAAGAAAAAGGCAGTACATTAAATTTCGTAACTTTGATGGGACATGGAACTATTAGATGGGCTGTCATGGACGGCGCTCACAATAGACCTCCAAGTGAAGATGAAAAAAAGGAAATCGAATCAATATTAAGACACAATATGGAACAAGGAGCGTGGGGGATATCATTTGGATTGGATTATGTTCCGAGCAGATATGCAGATATTGATGAATTAACAGATGTAGCTAAAATAATTGAAGAATATGACGGTGTGGCTGCAGCACATCTGAGACATATGATTGGAATCAAAGAAGCTACAGAAGAATTTATTGAAGTGGGTAAAAGAAGCGGAGTAAAAATACAGGTATCGCATTTGAAGTCAACTTGTCCAGAAGCATTCGATGTTGCTTTAAATGCTGCAAAAGACGGATTGAGAGTCTTGGTGGATACTATACCTTTAAGTACCGGACATTGTACCAGTAAGTCGAGGTTAATACAATTTGTCATGGCAATATCAGATGATCTGTTTTCCAAAGGTGAAGAAGGAGTTAAGGCGGCATTAAAAACAAAAGAAGGCAGGGAAACAATAAAAAAAGATGCATATATATTTGCGGGAGATAAGTCGGATAAATTTATAATCAATTCAGATATACCCGAACTGGAATATAGATCGATTCAAGACATAGCAGATGAAAGAAATCAGGACCCGGATGAATGCATACTTGACTTATTAGCAGACGACAACAATTATACTTTTTGGTTGGGCGGACGAATCAGACCGGATTTTCCCAAAAACGGACATGTACAATCAATAATTGACAATCCCTATGTATGTGTTGGCACAGATGAAATCCTAGGAGACCCGGAAGATCCATTTGATTGGTATGAATTGCTTAGAAGAGGGGGATTTCCTATATTTGCAAATATGTATTTGGAAAAAGGAGTTCCATATGAAGAGATTGTAAGAAGAAATACATCTATGGTAGCTAAACATTTTGGAATAGAAAAAAGAGGCGAATTAAAAGAAGGCTACTTTGCTGACATATCAATAATTGATTTAGAGAACTATAACTTCCCTTCACCTGATGAGGTGGACTATAAGAAACCTTTAACCGTTGCTACAGGTGTGGATTATGTTATCGTTAATGGACAATTGACAATATATGAAGGCAATTTGACAAATACATTTTCAGGACGAGTATTAAAAAAAATATAACTTAAGGAGGATAAAGATGAAAAAGAGAAAAATATTAGCAATTCTAATGGTATCAATTATAATATCGGCTTTTGTATCCGGTTGTGCTAATGACAATACACCTGCAAACAATTCTGAAGATCCGGGACAAACACCTGCGGATAACACAGCATCTGAACCAAAAGTAGGAGGGGAATTGGTAGTAGGAATCACCGGAGATCCATATAGCCTTGCAACTTGGAATTCAAATGATATGAATTCCTCAATGATAATGAATTTGGTTTTACCCGCATTGATGGTAACAGATGAAAATGCAAACAAAGTTCCGTATATAGTAAAGGACTATAATATCAGCGATGATGCTTTGGTTTATACGGTTACAATACATGATGGCTTAAGCTGGCATGACGGAGTCCCATTTACAGTGGAAGACTTGGCTTTTACAGCTGACTATGCTGTAAAGTATAAATTAGGCTATGGTGCAGATATGTATGCATCCGTCGAAAAAACTGAAATCGTAGATGATACAACTATAAAATATTATTTATCATCACCTCAGGTAAACTTCCTATCACAGATGGGTTTCTGGGTGGATATAATGCCGAAACATGTATTTGAAAATGTAGATGATCCGGCAAATTATGACTATGATGGTTTGGGATTTGGGCCATACAAGGTAAAGGATTATGTAAAAGGGCAATATTATGTGCTTGAAAGAGTAGAGAATTGGCCATTGGCTAATGATGGACAAGGTGCATATCTGGACACTATAACCTTTAGAGTATTTCCGGATGCAAATGCATTGGTATTGGCTATTATGAATGGAGAAGTAGATGTATCCGGTTCGGCATTGCCTATTGCAGCTCAAAAACAATTGGAGGCTGAACCCGATAAATTTGGTATTGAAAAGGTCAACTCATTGGGATTTGGATACTTCAGTTTCAATTATAAAAATGAACTTTTAAGCGACCAAAAGGTTAGGGAAGCAATTGCTATGACAATTGACAGAGATGCATTGGTCAACATAGCGATACAAGGCGGAGCTATTAAGATGGATACACCGATATCACCTGTTTTTCCTGATTTGGTAAAATCAGATATAAAATATCCGGCATTTGACATTGAAGGGGCTAATAAATTATTAGATGAGGCAGGATATTCAGATACCAATGGAGATGGCGTAAGAGAAGGAAAGAATGGAAAACTACTGGAATTTGACTTAATATATCGTACATCCACAGCAAATATAGATTCAATTGCAAATATATTTAAAGCCAATGCTGAAAAGGCAGGTATAAAAATTAACCTGCAACCTGTAGATCCTGCAACATATACAGATAAGGTTGTAAAGCAAAAAACATTTGATATAAATGTTATTGACTGGGGAGTAATAGACGATCCCGATTCATCATTGAGTACAATTTATAAATCGGATGCAGCTCTAAATATTATGAGTTATAAAAATGATAAGTTAGATGAATTGCTTGAAAAGTCAGCATCTGAACCAAATTATGAAAAGCGTATAGAGATAATGAACGAATTTCAGAAAGAATTTGTAAAGGAACTTCCATCAATAAACACTTGGGTTAGAATAAATGCTTATGGATATTCAAAAGATTTTGATGGCTGGGAAATAACACCCGGGTTATATGGTCTGATGGATGTGAAGGATTTAGTTAAAGTATACAAAAAATAGGAGGAAATAAAATGCGTAAAGGAACTGAATATAAAGGATATAAAGCATATTCATATTTAGAAGCCGGGAAGGATTATCCTGTATTTGAATTTGCTGATTGGAATTGGGCAGGGGAATATTTAATTCCTCTGTCAGAAACAGAGGAAGAACGGGTACAAAAATTAGCTCAGGAGAAGATATTTATTGCTCTTCATGAGCATCCGGCGCTTTATCCAAAGAATATAGCCGAAACTGCAGCATATAATACTGCCGGGAGAGAATTCTGTGCATATGAGGCACTTTCAAAGTCTTATTTGGATTGTGTATTTGACAATATGATGGATGGAACAAATACCATCTCTTCAAAATATGGGTGGAAATGGCGAGATATAATCCATGATTTGGGCATGCGTCTTTGTGATTTAGCCCATCAAGATTTTTTGATCCATTGTAAAAGAGTAGAGGATATATATAAAGCCCATGAAGAAGGAAAGATAGCATGGGTAGCTGTAATCGAAGGGGCGGCACCGATAGAGAATGAATTGGATAGGATTGATATACTATATGGTCTTGGAGTAAGACAGCTTGGCATCACATATTCCGAGTCAAATGCCTTAGGAAACGGACTTAAGGAGGATAATGACGGAGGGCTTACAAAGTTTGGCAAGCAGGCAGTAGAGAGAATGAATAAAGTGGGAATGTTGATAGATGTTTCTCACTGCGGACCTAAAACAGCCTTCGATTCAGTCGTACATTCGCAAAAACCGATTATTGCAAGCCATGTAGGAGCAAGAGCTTTATGGGATAGTAAGAGATTGTTCCATGATGATTTGATAAAGGCAATTGCTGAAAAAGGAGGAGTAATCGGAGTAGAATCAGCTCCTCATACCACCATGACAAAGACAAATATGACTCATGATATTGAATCGGTAATGGAACATTTTGAATATATAGCCAATTTGGTAGGGATAGATCATGTGTCCTTTGGGATTGATTCTTTATATGGAGATCACGTAGGTCTGCATCATGTATTTTCAGCCAGTCTATCAAAAGAAGAAACGAGCAACAAGGGTGTGGCTTATGATGAAGTCGAATATGTAAAGGGGCTTGAGAATCCCACAGAAGCATCCTGGAATATTTTAAGATGGCTGGTCAAACATAATTATTCTGATGAGGATATAGAAAAGGTAATAGGTGGCAATGCTCTTAGAGTATTAAAAGAAGTCTGGAAATAAGAGTTTTATCTCCCTTATATATTTTGAAAATAATGTATTTTTTAATTATTATTGGTAAAGATACAAAAAGGGAGGAATTTAAGATGAGAGTGCCGAAACATATAGGAATTATTCCTGATGGCAATCGTCGCTGGGCTTTGACCAATGGCTTAACAAAGGAAAAGGGCTATGATAGGGGCTTGGATCCGGGGTTACATGTTTTTAAACTTTGTGAAAGATATGGAATCAAGGAGCTTACCTTCTACGGGTTTACAGTTGACAATACCAAAAGACCTAAATTTCAACGATTAGCATTTACAAGGGCATGCATTGATGCTGTTGAGATGTTATCAAGAGAAAATGCAGAACTTTTAGTTATGGGAAATTACGAATCACCTATGTTTCCCAAAGAGTTATTTCCATATATAGAGAGAAAGAAATTTGGCTCAGGGGGAGTAAAGGTTAATTTTTTAGTCAATTATGATTGGGAATGGGATATTGAAAGCTATTTAAAAATGGAAGAAAAAAATGACTTAATTGGCTCCATAAAATCCAAAGATATATCCAGGGTGGATTTAATAATCAGATGGGGCGGTAGGAGAAGGCTCAGTGGATTTCTCCCATTACAATCAGTTTACTCCGATTTTTATATAATAGATGAGTTTTGGCCTGATTTTACCGAAGAGCAATTTAATAAGGCATTGGATTGGTATCAAATTCAAGATATAACCTTGGGTGGATAGTTAGGGGTATCTCCGAAGGATATCATATGACCGGCTTTTTGGGGCCGGTCTTTTTTAGATATTTTAAAGAAGTTTTAGTAAAGTAAACTTAGCAAAATTATAAAAATATTCAGAATAATTTAGTTAAATAGGCAGGGCTAACACATAAAAAATAATTAAAAAAATTTTTAAAGCAAAAAAGGAGTTTTTGGTTTTATATCGAATGTCTTTAGTATAGGAAAAATACTAAGGAGATGAGTATAAGAATGAACAATTTTAAAGAATCATTTAGTGCTGTTAAAGATTTTAGACAGGAATGGAAGGTAAAGCATAGCTTAATAGAAATTTTCTTTATTGCAGTGGTTGCAACTATTGCCAATGCCAATACATGGACAGAAATAGGAGCTTTTGCAGAAGTAAAAAAAGAGTGGTTAAAAAAATATATTGCTCTTAATAATGGGGTTCCTTCCCACGACACGTTTCAGAGAGTATTTGAGAATATCGATTCAAAAGCATTCAATAAAGCATTTATTAATTGGACAAATAAAATAACTGAGCATACAGAAGGGCGTATAATAGCAATAGATGGGAAAACTGTCAGAAGATCCTTTGATGGTGAGAAAGGTCCCATACATTTAGTTAATGCATGGGTAGATGAAAATGATATGATTTTATGTCAAATAAAAACAGATTCTAAGAGTAATGAAATTACAGCTATACCTGAAATATTAGATCTATTGTTTCTGAAAAATAGCATCGTTACAATAGATGCTATGGGTGCTCAAAAGAAAATAGTTGAAAAGATAATTAAGAAAAAGGCAGACTATGTAGTAGCCCTAAAGGGAAATCAAGGACTATTCCATAAAGAAGTGAAAGAATATATGGAAGATGCTATGGACAATGACTTTAAGGATATTCAATGGAGTAAAAAAATAACCTTAGAAAAAGGCATGGCAGAATAGAAAAAAGAGAGTATTTTCAGACCAATGATATTGAATGGTTTAGTGAAAGGAAACAGTGGGAAGGTCTAGCAAGCATAGGAATGGTAAGACGTACAGTTACAAAGAAAGGCGTAGAAACAGTAGAGAACTGTTATTATATATCAAGCTTAAAATCACCATCAGAAGGGAATGTGAATTATTTGCAAGGCAGTAAGAAACCATTGGGGTGTAGAGAGCTGTCATTGGATGCTAGATGTTGTATTTAGAGAAGATGAAAGTACAGTAAAAAAGAACAATGGAGCAGAAAATTTATCAAAGCTTAGGAAAATAGCAATGAATATATTAAAAAAAGAAATTCCTGGCGAAAAAAAGATTAGTAAAAATATGAAAAGATTTAGAGCAGGGATAGATGAGAAATTTTTAGAAAAAATAGTAGATGAAATGTAAGAAATAGGGGCAAACAAATGCGAGCTGTGCTGTTTCTCAAGAGGGCAGGATGGCTTATATGGGGTAAGACCCTGTATTTGTAATATCTTAAAATATTTTTGAGCCTTTCTATACTAATTATCTTATTAAATATTAACATACGATGGTAGTCGTTTTTAAAATCTTTATATAAAGTTTTAGTAAAGTAAACTTTTCATGCGATTGCCGTGTTAAATAGGCACCTCATATTGCAATATTTTCCTATTTGTAATAAAATATATACTTATAGTAAATATATACTTATAGAAATGTTTTTAAAACAATCAAACTAGGTGGTGGTGATGTGGCAAAGGATGCAATGCAAATGGTAAAAGAAGCCGAAGAAAAGGCAAAAGAACTTTTAAACAATGCAACTAAAGAAGCTGAGAAATTAGGACAGGAGGCTGAAATACAGGGAGAAAACGAATACAAAAAAATTATAGAAAACGCAGAAAAAAAGGCCAAAGAAATTAAAGACAAGGCTATAGAAGAAGGCGAAAATTCGGCAAAATCAATTATTGAAAGAGGATCCAAGGAAGCATCCGATCTATTAAATTTGAAAGATGAAGATTTAATAAATGCAGTTGGCACTATTATTAAGAGGGTTGTGAATGTAAATGGCAATAGTTAATATGAGCGAATTCAACTTGTTTGCTTTTGATCATGATAGGGAAAAGCTTCTTCAGAAGCTTCAACAATTTGAATATGTTCATTTCCTTAATCTAGATGAAAATGAAGAATTAAAAGAAGATGGATTAGAAAGTGTTGAGGTTCCGGAGAGAATTGCAGCTATTGATGAGGAAGTTCGTAAGGTAAAATATTTAATAGATATTTTATCAAATTATACTGAAAAGCCTACCGGAATTAAAGCCCTAAATAATGGTCTTGAAACATATGATTTTAATCAGCTTGAAGAAAAGGCATTGGGAATAGATTATCTTCCTTTATATAATGAGATAAGAGAGTACTCAGCAAAAAAGGAGAACTTAGCTCAAGAATTAAATAAATTAGATGCCCTGATTTTCGAGTTAAACCCTTGGATAAAATTAAATTGTGCAATTAAGGATTTAGATAAATTTGAAATAAGTAAAGTCTTCATAGGTTCAATTCCCGTTAAATATATGAATAAATTGAACAATGATTTATCCGATACAAAATATACGTATTTTGAAAATTTAGGTTTTGATAAAGAAAATTTATATTTATTGGCTATATCGGATATCTCGGAGTATGAAATAGTGAGTGATATTCTTCGAAATAATGGTTTTATAAAAGTGAAATTGTCCGGAGAAGATACTCCTAAAAATGAAATAGAAAAAACTAGGAATGAAATTAGCAATATTAAAAATGAAATAGAAAATTATGAAAATGAAACAAAAAAACTGGCTGCAAATATATCTGATTTAGAAATTATTTATGAATACCTTCAGAACAAAAGGTTAAGGATTTCAGCATCGGAAAAATTTCTTAAAACTCCTAATGTAGATATAATAAAGGGATATATTCCATCTCACATGATTCAAGAGTTTAAGAAAGTTGTAAGCGATTCTTTGAATAATCCATATTATCTTGAAGTTAAGGATGCGGACAAGAATGATGAAAATGTACCTATATTGTTAGACAACTCAAAATTCAATAAATCCTTTGAATCATTAACAGCTATGTATTCATTTCCAAAATATAATGAGATAGATCCTACACCGTTATTAGCGCCATTTTATATATGCTTCTTTGGGATGATGGCTGCAGACATTGGATATGGTCTACTGATGTTAATTGGTACTTTTGTAGCCTTAAGGGTATTTAATTTCCCGGAGTCTACTAAGAGATTCATAAGATTTCTTTATTATATAAGCTTTGCAATAATCTTTTGGGGTGTAATATTTGGGTCATTCTTTGGTGGAATTATTCCAATGAAGGGATTATTGGACCTTTCGAAGGATTATCAAAGTGTATTGATACTTTCAATCGCACTTGGATTAATTCATATATTTTTTGGATTAGGTATAAAGGCCTATCTAAATATAAGGGATGGACACTTTAAAGATGCTATTTATGATGTAGGATTTTGGTATATGGCATTAACATGCAGTATACTTTATTTACTTTCATCTTTTATGCCTTTTCCCCCTATAGTAAAGACTATATCATTTGACATAATGTTAATAGGTATGGTTGGAATATTACTTACCGGAGGCAGAGATTATAAAAGCATAGGAGGAAAATTGGCAGGAGGTTTATATTCCCTATATGGAATATCCGGGTATATAGGTGACTTGGTATCTTATTCGAGACTTATGGCACTTGGATTGTCAGGAAGTTTTATTGCAAGCGCTATAAATATGATGGTACAGATGTTGAATAGTAAAGGCTTAATAGGCATAATATTTGGAGCAGTGGTTTTTGTAGGTGGACATGTCTTCAATATGGGACTTTCTATGTTAGGTGCTTATGTCCATGCTATTAGACTTACCTTTGTAGAGTTTTTTGGTAAATTTTATGAAGGCGGAGGCGTACAGTTTAAATTGTTTAGAAGCAATCCCAAATATATAAACTTAAAATAGTTAAGGAGGAGCAATAGATGAAATTTTCAGAATTTTTAATTGAACATGGTGGTTTATTTTTTGGATGTTTAGGTGCTGTGTTAGCAGTCTTATGTCCGGGTATAGGCTCAGCTAAAAATGTAGGATTAGTTGGAGAGGCAGCATCGGGGCTTATTATTGAGGAACCGGAAAAGTTTGGTAGATCACTTGTATTGCAGTTATTACCGGGCACACAAGGTCTTTACGGATTTGTTATAGGGTTGCTGGTAATGGGTAAATTAAATACTAGCATGGAATTGGCGCAGGGATTATATTTATTAATTTCATGTGTCCCTGTGGCTGTTGTAGGATGGCTATCGGCCATTTATCAAGGTAGGGTTGCTATTGCCGGAATTACTATATTGGCAAAGAATGGAGAGCAGGCTACAAAAGGTATCATCTATGCGGTAATGGTAGAAACTTATGCGTTATTATCATTTGTTATGTCTTTAATCCTTGTAAACGCAGTAGGTTTCTAGAAAAATTAAGGATGTGAAGTGATGTCAAATTTAGAAAACTTAACGCAAAAGATCATTGATGATGCCAAAAGTTCAGCTGAGGGAATCATAAAGGAAGCTGAAAAAAAGAAAGAGGGTTTAGTAAGTTCTAGGCTAGAAGAAGCAGAAAGATTAGCTGAAGAGATACTGGAACGCGCAAACAATGAAGCTGAGGCAATTAGATACGGAATAGTATCAAATGCAAAGCTTAAGGCAAGAGATAAAAAGATATCAGCAAAGAGAAATACAATGGAAAGAACTTTTCAATTAGCTAAGTCAAGTTTTACAAATATGAATGAAAAAGATTATTTAAATTTTCTTAAAAGCAATATTGGGAATTTAAAATTGAAAGGAACTGAAAATTTAATTGTTTCTGAAAATATGAGAGATAGTGTAAAGAATGCAGGATTTGCATTACAAATATCCGATACGGAAACCGTAGATTCGGGTTTTATGATAAAGGACAAAAATACGATATTGAATTATACTTTTGATTCCATTGTAGATTACTTAAGAGATGAACTTGAGTCTAGTATAGTCCATAGCCTTTTTAAAGAATAGGAGTGATTTCATGGATAGGATGGATTTTGTCCAAGGTGTTGTCAGAACCAAAGTCATTGAAAAAAGGCTTCTCTCAAAAGCGCAAATTGATAGAATGGTGGATGCTAAGGATATAGATGAAGTTTTTAGGATGCTTAATGAAACTGAATACTCAAATGGGATAGCTAATATTTCTCGCTCTGAGGATTATGAAAAAATCTTATCCGAGGAGCTTAAAAGGGTATATAAATTAATGAGAGAGATAGCTAAGGAAGATCAAATTGTGGTGGACTTACTTGCTCTAAAGTACGATTATCATAATCTAAAGGTATTATTAAAAGAAAAAATACTCAATACTGATTTATCCCAAAATTATATTCCAATTGGGACCATAGACATTCAAAAGTTAAAAAATGATTTTTTAACTGATAATTATGAGGAAATCAAAAAAGAATTTAGGGAAGCTTTGGAAACTGCAATCAAGGATTATGATGAGACAAATGACCCCCAAAGGATAGATATAGTACTTGATAAAATATATTTCAGTCATTTATACAAAATGGCTAAAAGTACGGGAATTGAGTTATTTATAGAATATGTGGAAGATTCGATAGATTTTATAAATGTCAAAACATTAATTAGAATAAAAAAACAAAATAAAGACATAAATTTTCTAGAGGATGTCCTATTACCAAATGGTAAAATTGATAAAAATGATATTGTACTGTCTTTAAATGATTCTATAGATATAATTATAAATAAATTTAAAAACTATAGAATTAGTGAAGAACTTAAAAAAGGGTTAGAATCATATCAAGAGACTAATCATCTATCGGATTTTGAAAAATACATGGATGATTATTTAATGGAGTTAAACAAAAGGTCTAAAAATATAATCTTTGGTCCGGAACCAATATTTTCCTATATAATAGCCAAAGAGACTGAAATTAAAGTCCTAAGGATAATCATGGTTTCAAAATTAAATGATCTTTCTCCGGAAGATATAAGAGAAAGGCTGCGTGATTTATATGTTTAAGATTGCTGTTGTAGGAGATAAAGATTCAATACTGGCTTTCAAGGCATTGGGGGTAGATGTATTTACTGCCTATGAAAGTGAAGAGACTAGAAAGATTGTGGACTTTATTGCCCACAATAACTATGGAATAATTTTTATTACTGAAGAGTTGGCAAAGCTTATTCCGGACACCATAGAGAGATATAATAAAGAGATAATCCCTGCGGTAATCCTTATACCGAGCAACCGTGGAAGCTTAAATATTGGCATGGATAAAATTAACGAAAGAGTGGAAAAGGCAGTAGGAACAAATATATTATAACTAGGCAAAGGTGAGCCTCGCTAAACGTATGGGGTAAGTTTTTTGCAAAGATGCAAAGAACCTTGAATTAAAATCTTGATATATAAAGGAGAGGGCTAATCTTGAATGTTGGAAAAATAATTAAGGTATCAGGCCCCTTAGTTGTTGCAGAGGGGATGGAAGAAGCTAACGTATATGACGTTGTTCATGTTTCAGATTATAAACTTATTGGCGAAATAATAGAAATGAGAGGTGATAGAGCCTCTATTCAAGTATACGAGGAGACAACAGGAATCGGACCTGGGGATCCCGTTTATACAACCGGAGAGCCTCTTTCAGTAGAGCTTGGACCCGGACTTATAGAGTCTATGTTTGATGGAATTCAAAGACCTCTTAAAGATATAAAAAATTTAACAGGAGATTTTTTGTCTAGAGGAACGGAAGTTAAAAATTTGGATAGAGAGAAAAAATGGACATTTACACCGACGGCGAAGGTTGGGGACAGGGTAGCACAAGGTGATATTATCGGAACGGTACAAGAAACCCCGATAGTACTGCACAAGATAATGGTTCCATATGGAGTGTCAGGTGTAATAAATAGCATAGAATCAGGAGATTTTACAGTTGTTGATGATATCTGCACATTGGATAATGGCAGGAAACTTCAAATGATGCAAAAATGGCCTGTAAGGCGAGGAAGAGGATATCAACGCAAAATAAATCCAACGGTTCCTTTAGTTACAGGACAAAGAGTTATAGATACCTTTTTCCCTGTAGCAAAAGGCGGAACTGCTGCAATACCCGGACCCTTTGGATCCGGAAAGACGGTTATTCAGCATCAACTTGCCAAATGGGCTGATACTGAAATAGTGGTATACGTAGGTTGTGGTGAACGTGGCAATGAAATGACGGATGTTCTTATGGAATTTCCTGAAATAATAGATCCGTCAACCGGTGAATCATTGATGAAAAGGACTGTTTTAATTGCCAACACATCCAATATGCCGGTAGCTGCCAGAGAAGCTTCTATTTATACGGGAATTACAATAGGAGAATATTTTAGAGATATGGGATATTCAGTAGCTATAATGGCAGACTCAACATCCAGATGGGCGGAAGCCTTAAGAGAGATGTCGGGACGCCTTGAGGAAATGCCCGGAGAAGAAGGCTATCCTGCATATCTGAGTTCTCGTGTTGCTGAGTTTTACGAACGAGCTGGCAAAGTAATTTGTTATGGAAGTGATAATAGGGAAGGTGCTATTACGGTAATTGGTGCAGTGTCACCACCTGGCGGGGATATATCCGAGCCCGTTTCGCAAGCTACCCTTAGGATAGTTAAAGTGTTCTGGGGACTTGACTATGCCCTTTCTTACAGTAGGCATTTTCCGGCTATTAACTGGTTGGATTCATATACATTGTATCAATCCGGTATGGATAAGTGGATGAATGAAAATATTAGCAGAGAATTTTCCTGCAACAGGGCACAGGCGATGAATTTGCTTCAAGAGGAGCAGGGATTGTTGGAGATAGTAAGATTGGTAGGCAGGGATTCTCTGTCAGAGCTGGATCAATTGAAACTTGAAGCAACTAAGTCCATAAGAGAAGATTATCTGCAACAAAATGCCTTCCACGATGTGGATACTTTTTGTTCATTACAAAAACAGGATAAAATGTTGAAGATGGTTTTGGAATTTTATGAACAAGGCAAACGAGGCTTGGATAATGGAGTTTATCTAAAAGAAATTGAACATATGAGCGTAAGGGAGAGAATTACAAGGGCAAAATATATACCAGAGGACAATATATCTGAAATAGATGAAATTACACAGGAAATAAAAACAAGTATGGACAAATTAATAAGTAAAGGAGGGATCCTTAATGCTTAAAGAGTATCAAACAGTTAAAGAAGTTGTAGGGCCGTTGATGGTAGTAGAGGGTGTTGAAGGAGCCCAATTTGACGAATTAGTAGAGATAGAATTAAGAAATGGAGAAAAAAGAAGAGGCAGAGTATTGGAAATAAACGGAGATAAAGCAACTCTTCAGCTGTTTGAAGGTTCTGCAGGGATCAATCTTCAATCAACTACTGTAAGATTCTTGGGCAGACCTCTTGAATTAGGTGTATCCTTCGATATGATAGGCAGAATATTTGATGGGCTTGGTCGTCCAAAGGACGATGGTCCGGCTATTATTCCCGAAAAGAAAATAGATATAAACGGTGTACCGATAAATCCGGTTTCAAGGGATTATCCCGATGAATTTATTCAGACGGGGATATCCTGTATAGATGGATTAAATACCTTGGTAAGAGGTCAAAAACTCCCGATATTCTCAGGATCCGGACTTCCGCACAATGAAGTAGCAGCACAGATTGCCAGACAATCAAAGGTGCTTGGTAGTGGAGAAAACTTTGCGGTAGTATTTGCTGCAATGGGTATTACCTTTGAAGAGGCTACTTTCTTTATAGATGACTTTACAAAAACAGGTGCCATAGACAGAGCGGTACTATTCATGAATCTGGCTGATGACCCGGTAATTGAGAGAATTGCAACTCCGCGTATGGCGCTTACTTGTGCAGAGTATTTGGCTTTTGAAAAGGATATGCATGTACTTGTAATATTAACTGATATGACAAATTACGCAGAAGCACTTCGAGAGACCTCTGCAGCCAGAAGAGAAGTACCCGGAAGGCGTGGATATCCCGGTTATCTATATACTGACCTTTCGACCATATACGAAAGGGCAGGCAGGATTAGAGGAAGGAAAGGTTCCATAACTCAGATACCGATTTTAACCATGCCTGAAGATGATATAACTCATCCTATTCCGGATTTGACAGGATATATAACGGAAGGTCAGATTATACTATCCAGAGAATTATATAAAAAAGGTATTGAACCGCCAATAAACGTGGTGCCTTCGCTATCCAGATTAAAGGACAAAGGCATAGGCGAGGGGAAGACCAGAGAGGATCACGCGGATACGATGAACCAGATTTATGCAGCATATACAGCAGGTAGAGAAGCTAGAGAGCTTGCTACCATCTTAGGAGAATCAGCATTATCCGATGCAGATAAAGCTTTTGCCAAATTTGCCGAAGAATTTGACAAAAGATATGTCAATCAAGGATATTATACAAATCGAGATATCATCGAAACTTTAGATTTAGGATGGGAATTATTACAGATTATTCCAAGAACAGAGCTTAAGAGAATAAGTGAAGAATTTCTTGAAAAATATCTGGATAAAGGTGACAAAGGGGTTGAGTAATTAGATGACAAAACTAAATGTTAACCCTACCAGAATGCAACTTACGGAGCTCAAAGGAAGACTTTCAACCGCAACAAGAGGGCATAAGCTACTAAAGGATAAACAGGATGAGCTTATGAGAAGATTTATTGAGCTTATTAGGAGAAACAAGGAACTGAGAGTGGAAGTTGAGGAAGAGCTTAAGGATTCATTTAAAGAATTTCTATTGGCAAGTGCAGTTATGTCTCCTGAGATGCTGGAAGAAGCCGTGGCTTTTCCCAAGGAGACTATAACTGTAGATATAAAGAAAAAAAATGTAATGAGTGTCAACATTCCGGTAATGAATTTTTTGAGAAAATTAGAAGATGATGAGGGAAGCATCTATCCATACGGCTTTGCACAAACATCTTCTGAATTAGATGATGCGATAGCCAAACTGTATGGAATTATGCCAAAATTGTTAGAGTTGGCTGAAGTGGAAAAGGCTTGTCAATTGATGGCGGATGAAATTGAGAAGACAAGAAGAAGGGTAAATGCATTGGAATATAGGACGATACCTGATTTGGAAGAAACAATCAGATTTATTCGAATGAAATTGGACGAAAACGAAAGAAGTACAATAACGCGTCTAATGAAGGTTAAGGAGATAATAAATGCCACTGAGGATTAGTTTTCAGTGACATTTTCTATTAGTTGACATAATTAAAATAAATTAATATAATAAATAATACAAACAGTACAAATAAATTAAAGGTTAAGGTATTGGGGAAAATGATTATATAATAATCCACTAAAATTATTTTTTTAATATGTATCAACTTGCCTATAGGGTTTTTTTGTGATGCATAAAATATGAGTGGATAGTTCCTTAATTAATTTAACCTTATTATAATGTTTTTTATTGGTTTTATTAGTTAATGCTATCCTCTCCAAGAGATATAGGAGGGGATTTTGTTTTGTTGATAGAATGTAATGATATAAAAAAATATTTTGGAGATAGGCTTTTACTTGATATTGAAGATTTAAAAATATATTCAGATGATAAAATCGGAATTGTCGGTGTAAATGGAGTGGGCAAGACCACTCTTATAAATATTTTGATGAAAAGGCTTGAGCCTGACGAAGGCTGTGTTAAACTTAATTGCGACTACGCATTTGTATCTCAGCTTGAAGAATCCGAAGCAATAAATATTAGTGATGAAATGGCCTCAAGATTCAATATTTCAAATACTTGGAATGAGGATATGAGTGGAGGAGAAAAGACCAGATTTAAGCTAGCATCGGTTTTTGATAAAAGGGCGGATATGTTATTTGCAGATGAGCCTACCTCTAATCTGGATATAAATGGAATAGAGTTATTAGAAAAGGGACTTCAAGATTTTAATGGGGCATTGGTAATAATATCACATGATAGAACTTTATTGGATAAAGTATGTAATAAAATAATAGAAGTAAGTTTTGGGAAAATAAAAATATATAATGGAAACTTCTCAAAATATAGGGAATTAAAAGAAGAAGAAAAGATACGTGCTGAATTTGAATATGAACAATATATAAGTGAAAAGAAAAGGTTGGAAGGAGTGATAGCAAATACAAGACAAAAGGCAGCATCCATAAAAGGGGCTCCAAAAAGGATGGGCAATTCTGAGGCAAGACTCCATAAGATGGGTGGACAAAAGGCAAAAAAGGGTTTGGATAATGCGGTTAAAAACTTAAGAAAAAGGGTAGAGCATTTAGAAGTAAAAGAAAAACCAAAAGAGCAGGGCATCATTAACTTTGATATTCAAGATGTAAGTAGACTTCATAGTAAAATAATCATTGAGGGGAGAAAGATAAGCAAGGCATTTGATAAGAAAATCATCTTTAAAGATGCAGAACTTAATATTTACAATGGCTGGAAGGTGGCTCTCATAGGGGATAACGGCTGTGGTAAAAGCACCTTGATTAAAATGATTATGGATAGCGAAGATGGTATCAAAGTAGCAAAGGGCGCAAAAGTAGGATATTTTAGTCAAGATATGAATATTTTAGACGATGAAAAATCTATACTGGAAAATGTAATGGACACAAGTATCTATGATGAAACTTTTACAAGGACTCTTCTCGCAAGGCTTTTGTTTAGGAAAGAAGATGTATATAAAAAAGTCAGTCTGCTAAGTGGAGGAGAGAGGGTGAAGGTATCCTTTGCAAAACTTATGTTACAGGATATAAATATTTTAATTTTAGATGAGCCAACAAATTATCTGGATATCAACTCCATGGAAATAGTGGAAGAAGCTCTGAGGGCATATAATAGGACGATATTTTTTGTATCCCACGATAGGAGTTTTGTAAGAACAATCGCAGACCATATAATGACTATTGAAAATAAAAAGATAAAAATATTCAATGGCAATTTAGATGAATATTTAAAAGTCATAAATAGGGTATATGATTATAATAAGGAGAGAAAAGAACAGGAGATATTTATATTAGAAAATAAGCTTTCGGAAATCATAGGCAAACTTTCAATGCCATCAAAGAGGGATGATGTAGATCACTTGGATAAGGAATATCAAGAGATACTTAGGAAGTTGAAAAAACTTAAATGTTGAATTATTTTTAAACCGGATGGTTCAAACTATATATTTAGCAATTTTATTAATAATTGAGAAATAAAAATTAAAATATGGAGAAATTAAATTAATGTGGAGTGATATTATGCAAGAGGTTAATATTGATTCAATATTGATGCAAAATATTTTGCACTACGGGTATTCTGGAGTTCATGCGATAGATGCGAATGGAAGAACTATTGTCTATAATAAGAAGATGGGAGAATTGGAAGGATTAAAAATAGATCAGGTAATGGATAGAGATATTTTTGATATATTCCCGAGTTTAAATGAAAGAACATCCACCCTTGTTAAGGTTGCCAATTCAGGTGAACCAATAATAAATAATATACAAACATATCTGAATTATAAGGGTAAAAGCATAACGACAATGAGTTCCACTCTCCCTTTAAAACATAATGAAAAAATAATTGGAGCTGTTGAATTGGCCCAAAACATAACTACAATAATGGATCTTTCTGAAAGATTAATTAAAATTCAGAAGGAATCAGGCATTAAAGGTGATACAAATACCAAAAATAAAATTAGGAGATATCATTTTGATGACATTATAGGTGATAGCGACGGGTTTAAATCGGCTAAAAGAATAGCTGAGAGGGCAGGTGATTCTTCTTCCAGTGTGCTTATTTATGGTGAAACCGGTACTGGTAAGGAATTATTTGCTCAAAGCATACATTATAGCGGGATTAGAGGAAATAAGCCTTTTATTGCACAGAGTTGCGCTGCAATACCGGAATCCTTGCTTGAGAGTTTATTATTTGGGACTGCAAAAGGAGGGTTTACCGGCGCAGTAGAACGTGAAGGATTGTTTGAACAGGCCAATGGAGGGACATTATTATTTGATGAACTTAACTCTATGTCTTTATCCTTACAGGCTAAATTACTTAGGGTATTGCAGGAGGGATATATAAGAAGAGTAGGTGGTACAAAAGATATTCCTATAGATGTAAGAATAATAGCAACGACAAATGAAGACCCTAATGATTGCATTAGACAGGGCACTATGAGAAAAGATTTGTACTATAGATTAAGCGTTATAAATGTATTTATTCCACCTCTAAGGGAAAGAATAAATGATATAGAAATGTTATGTAATTATTTTATAAAAAAATATAATAAAGTTTTGAATAAAAATATTGAAAGTATTTCAGGGGATGTAATCAATAAATTTAAAGAATATGCATGGCCGGGGAATGTAAGAGAGCTGGAGAATTTTATAGAAAGCGCAATGAATTTTGCTTCTTTTGATGATGTTATATTAACTGAGGATTATTTTGTGTCATCGAAATTTATTTCCACCGATAGATTATATCCTTTAAATCTAGACTATCAATTGGATGAGAAATCACTTCCGGAAATATTAGATAATATTGAAAATGAATTGATTAAGAATACGCTTGAAAAATATAATTATAATATTACAAAAACATCAAAGCATCTTGGGATTAAAAGGCAAACCTTGCAGCATAAGTTGAAGAAGAGCAATCGATTGCAATAATATTTGCACCAATATGCAAATATTATTGCAATTTTTTATGTATCGCGGGTATCATTTTGTCCCATAATGGGTATTTATAAAGTTATAAATATTTGGCATGCTATTTGCAATAATATAAATTATAACAAAAATTTGGAGGTGTTTGTATATGAGAAAGGACAATGTTAAGATTATCATCTGGGGTTTAGGATCAATGGGTAAAGGAATGGCAGAACTACTATTAACTAAGAAAGGCGTTGATATAGTAGGAGCTGTAGCAAGAGGAGAAAAGATAGGAAAGAGTATGTATGAGCACTTAGGAATGGAAAAAGGAAATAGAAAAGATGTAATAATGGGCTCTTATGAAGACATAATAACAGAAAAGGCTGCTGATGTAGTTCTAATCTGCACTGATTCATTTACAAAAGACGTATTTGACAAATGTAAATTTGTAATGGAAAAGAAAATTAACGTAATAACTACTGCAGAAGAAATGGCATATCCACAAGCTCAAGAACCTGAATTGTCTAAGAAGCTGGATAAGATAGCTAAAGAAAACGGTGTTACAGTACTTGGAACCGGTATTAATCCGGGATTGATAATGGATTTACTTGTAATTACATTGACTGGAGCATGCTATGATGTAGAACATATAGAGGCAAAGAGAGTTAATAACCTATCCCCATTTGGACCTGCAGTAATGCATGAACAAGGTGTTGGTTTAACTGTAAAAGATTTTAATGAAAAGAATGAGTCGGGGAAATTAGCAGGGCATGTAGGCTTTGCCGAATCCGTTAATATGATAACCGATGCTTTAGGGTGGAAATTGTCTGATAAAGTTAAATTATCAAAATCACCTATAGTATCTAATGTATACAGAAAAGCTCCTAACGCTGAAGTCCAAGCGGGAGATGTTGCCGGAGTTAATATGTTAGGATATGGTTATGTTGATGGAGAATTGAAGATTGAAATGATTCATCCACAACAAGTTGAACCTCAATTGGAAGGCGTTGAAACAGGAGATTATATCAAAATTAAAGGGAATCCAGATATAAGTATGGCAATTAATCCGGAAGTTCCCGGTGGAATTGGTACAATAGCAATGTGTGTAAATATGATTCCGCAAGTTATTAATTCAAGGCCCGGATTAAAAACTATGATCGATCTACCTGTGCCAAGAGCAATTATGGGAGATATGAGGGATCTTATAGAAGACTAGTAATATCTTATAAAGTAAATAGAGTTTTTTAGTTATATTAGAATGAAATGTGCTATTGTGAACTGTGAATTTAAATAGAAAGGATGTTTGACAATGGATGCAAAACGTGGAGATTGGGTTCGTATTCATAAAATAGTGCTTAATGCCGGAGAAAGAGCCCCCGGAATACCAGAGGATACTCAAAAAGTACCTCTTGAAATGTGGGATAAAGGATTTTTATTAAATGAAGATGCTAACTTCGGAGATGAAGTTGAAGTTGAAACATATATTGGACGTAAAGTAACAGGAACATTAATTGAAAAAAATCCTTACTGGAAACATAATTTTGGGAAAGCAGTACCGGAAATCCTTTATATAGGACGACAAGCAAAGGAAATATTAAGCAGAGAGGGTGGACTAAATGACTAAGGATAGGAGCTATGAAGCCGTAACGGCAAGAAAAGGCGAGATCATGAAGAAGGCTGTAGGAATTGATTTTGATCAATTCGAATTAGGTGGTTTAGCCTTCGATTATGAAAAAATGATGAGGGAGACCGGTTATTCTATCCAAGAGATTGAAGAGATTCAAAAAGAAGTAGGCGTTGGAGATACACCTCTTTACGAATTAAGGAATTTAACCGCATTAGCTAGAAAGTGCGCTCCAAAAGGTAAAGGAGCAAGAATATTTGTAAAAGATGAAGCAGCAAATCCATCCGGAAGTTTTAAAGCAAGACGTGCAGCAACATCAATTTATCATGCAAAGAAATTGGGTTATAAAGGAGCCATTGCAGCAACTTCCGGAAACTATGGAGCAGCTGTAGCTTCTCAATGTTCTATGAAAGGCTTAAAATCTATTATAGTTCAAGAGTGCTATGATTCAAGAGGTGTAGGGCAACCGGAAATAATTGAAAAAGCAAGAGCCTGCGAAGCATACGGTGCGGAAGTTGTGCAACTTACTGTAGGACCTGAGCTTTTCTATTCATTCTTATTATTGCTTGAAGATACAGGATATTTCAATGCTTCATTATATACTCCGTTTGCTATAGCGGGAGTAGAGACCCTTGGCTATGAATTGGCATTGGAGTTTAGGGAAAGAGAAGGAAAAGATCCTGATGTTGTTGTTGTAACTAATGCAGGCGGCGGAAATCTTACAGGCACAGCAAGAGGTTTATTAAAAGCTGGTGCAACAGATACCCGAGTAATAGGTGCAAGTGTTGATTTATCAGGACTTCATATGGCCAGTGATACTCAATTCAACAGAAAATCATTTACAACGGGTCATACAGGATTCGGAGTTCCATATGCTACATGGCCGGATAGATCCGATGTTCCTAGATCAGCAGCAAGACCATTAAGATATTTAGATAGATATGTTACTATGAATCAAGGTACTGTATTTTATATGACTGAATTATTAGCTCAGGTAGAAGGACTAGAGAGAGGTCCTGCTGGAAATACTGCATTATCAGCTGCCTTTAAACTTGCTCAAGAAATGGATGAAGACCAAATTATCGTAGTTCAAGAAACGGAATATACCGGAGCTGGTAAGCACATACTTCCGCAGTTAACTTTTGCAAGGGAAAATGGCATTGAGATTTTAGTAGGTGATCCTACTGAAGAAGTTCCGGGCAAAAACATTATTTTGCCTAAAGATCCTAGTTATGTACAAATCAAAGATTTAGATGTTGATAAGTTAAAATTATCATTAATTAAACATAGTGTCAAAAACACAGGTACAACTAAGGTAAATAAAAATGATATAGAATTTTTAATAGCTGAAACTAAATCCAATGAAGAATTTGTTAGAAAAGCACTTACGGATTTAAAGGTTTCAATTGATGCATAGGAGGAAAATATGAGTAGAGAAGACGATTTTGATATTAGAAGGCAGCATCTTAAGAATCTATCTGAAGAAGAGTTGGAAAGTAGATTCTGGGAACTGGCTGGTAAAATAGTTGATCCGATTATTGAGTTAGCCGAGAAGCATACAACACCTTCTATAGAAAGAAGTGTCTTGTTAAGAATGGGTTTCTCAAGTCCTGAATCAACGGCGATAGTTGAAAATGCAATTGATAGAGGACTGATAGGCAAGGGTGCAGGACATATAGTATATAAATTGGCAAAGGCTAAAAATATTGATTATAGGGATGCAGGATTATCATTAGTTGACGGCGATAGTTGGGATGAAGTGGTCAGCTTGTTTAAGGGAGGCGCCAATTAATGGAACTGAAGAGAAATGAAAAACTGGATATTGAAGAGATATTAAATGATCTTGAACATTATAGACCCAGAAGAAGAGGCTGGCACTGGAGAGACGGAGCAAACGAGAAACGACAGATGGGTAAATTTGAATTCTATGAAACATCAGACCCTTTAAAGCAAAGTCAACCATTGCCTGCTGCAAAATACTTTTCCAATATAGATCCTCAGCCATCACCGGTTATTACTACGGAGATAGCATCAGGTAGATTTGAGGATGATATAAGAAGAATGAGAATGGCCGCTTGGCATGGTGCAGATCACTTGATGGTTATCAGAACTGCCGGACAATCCCATTTTGACGGATTAATCGAAGGAACTCCTCAAGGAGTTGGCGGTATCCCCATAACGAGAAAACAAGTTAGAGCCCAAAGAAAGGCAATTGATGCTATAGAAGATGAAGTCGGCAGACCGATAAACTATCATAGTTACGTATCAGGCGTTGCCGGACCGGAAATTGCAGTAATGTTTGCTGAAGAAGGGGTTAACGGAGCTCATCAAGATCCGCAATATAATGTTCTTTACAGAAATATTAACATGGTGAGGTCATTTGTAGATGCAGCTGAAGCTAAGAGTGTAATGGCTTGGGCAGACATGGCCCAAATCGACGGCGCTCATAATGCCAATGCAACTGCAAGAGAAGCGTGGAAAGTAATGCCGGAACTAATGGTACAACATGCTATTAATTCCATATTTTCCGTTAAAGTCGGCATGAAAAAAGAAAATATTTGCCTTTCAACGGTGCCGCCGACAGCACCGCCTGCGCCATGTATGAGAATAGATTTACCATATGCGGTAGCATTAAGAGAATTGTTTAGAGAATATAGAATGCGCGCACAACAAAATACAAAATATATGGAGTCTTCCACAAGAGAAGCAACGGTAACACATGTATTGAATCTGCTAATTTCGGAATTGACCAGTGCTGATATTCAATCAACCATTACACCTGATGAGGGAAGAAATGTCCCATGGCATATTTACAATATTGAAGCTGTAGATACTGCTAAACAGGCTTTTACAGGCATGGATGGGCTTAAGGAAATGGTTGAAATTAAAAGAGATGGTGAATTAGGAACAAAGGTACGTGAACTAAAAGAAAGAGCAGTTCTGTTCATGGAAGAAATATTAGAAGTAGGCGGATATTTTAAGGCTGTAGAAGAAGGATTTTTTGTTGACTCCGGACAGTATCCTGAAAGGAACGGAGACGGCATCATCAGAAAGAGTGATGCCGGCGTAGGTGTAGGCACGGTATATGAAAGAGACGAAGATTATATGGCGCCGGTTACAGCGCACTTTGGCTACAACAACGTTCAACAATATGATCCGAGTTTGGTTGATGACCCTGCAAAATTAATAGGCGGGGGAACCTTTGAGGATCCTTCAAAGATTATTTATATTGATGAATTGGATGATACAGATAATGTAAATGTAAGGCTTAAAGAAGTTGAAGAATTAAGAAAGTCTTCTAAGATAAAACCTGAAATGGAATGGATGGGTGATGGTATTGTCCACACTACTATGTTCCTGCCAACTGATGAGAGAACTGCAGAATTTGCAGCTATTGAAATAGGAAAGAAATTAGGACTTGTGGATGTGGAAGTAATCCACAAAGAAATAATGCAAGAAGCGGAAGGTACAAGAGTAGAGATCAAAGGCAGAGTGGACTTTACAATTGATTTGGATAAATTAGTTATACCTCCAAAACCTGAGATAATGACTGAAGATGAAATCAGGAATGATATCAAGGCTCATCCAATGAAGATAGTTGCAGCTACTGTAGGGGAAGATGAGCACTCAGTTGGATTAAGAGAGATTATAGATATCAAGCATGGCGGAATTGAAAAATATGGTATAGAATGTCATATGCTTGGGACATCCGTTCCTGTAGAAAAATTGGTAGATGCCGCTATAGAATTGAAAGCTGATGCAATATTAGCTTCAGCCATTATATCTCATGATGATATCAACTATAAGAATATGCAGAAATTAAATGAAATAGCTATAGAAAAAGGAATCAGAGACAAGGTAATTGTAATAGCAGGCGGTACTCAAGTTTCTAATGAATTGGCTGTTAAAACCGGAGTAGATGCCGGGTTCGGTAGGGGAACCAAGGGAGAACAGGTAGCCACATTCTTAGTAAAGAAGAGACGTGAAATGCATGCTAGTTAATTTACTTGTAGCTGAAATCGGATCAACAACTACGGTAATGAATGCTTTTGGCAGTTTTGACTCATGCCCTAAATTTTTAGGGCAGGGTCAAGCCCCTACCACAGTTAATGAAGAAGATGTAAATATAGGACTTAGAAATGCGATAGAAGACTTAAAACGGAATTTAAATTCAGATGGTATAGAATATGATGAGCTCATAGCAACGTCTTCTGCAGCCGGCGGTTTGAAGATGACGGTGCATGGTCTTGTATATGATATGACAGTAAGGGCTGCAAAAGAAGCGGCGTTAGGTGCCGGAGCCAATATAAAGATGATTACTTCCGGTAAGCTTAGGAAATCAGACATTAGAAAAATTATTGATATAAAGCCAAATATAATCTTGATTGCCGGCGGGGTAGATTACGGAGAGAGAGAGACTGCACTTCATAACAGTGAAATGATTGCTGAAGCAGGAATAAATGCTCCTGTAATTTATGCAGGAAATATCGAAAACAGAGAAGATGTGAAGGATATTTTTGAGGATAAAGGAATTGAGCTATATATAGTAGATAACGTTTATCCCAGAATAGATGAATTGAATATTGAACCCACCAGAGCAGTAATACAAAATGTTTTCGAAAAACATATCATTCATGCTCCGGGAATGGAAAAAATCAGAGAAATGGTTACCGGAAATATAATGCCTACTCCGGGAGCGGTTATGGAAGCAAGCAAGCTTTTGTATGAAGATATCGGAGATTTAGTTACAATAGATGTAGGTGGCGCTACAACGGATATACATTCTGTTACTGATGAAAGCGAAGAAATATCTAGGATATTATTAAGTCCGGAGCCAAAAGCAAAAAGGACAGTTGAAGGCGATTTGGGTGTATATGTGAATATGCATAATATAGTTGATTTAATAGGTAAAGAAGAATTGGAAAAAGAACTAAAAATTAGCGCTGAAAAGCTTGATAATCTTATTAACAATCATAAGCCAATTCCTGAATCCGATGAAGAGAAAGAATTTGTTGAAGCTCTTACACTTCATGCTACATTAACAGCTATAAAAAGACACTGCGGACATATTAGACAAATATATGGACCTGGGGGCAAAAAGACAATTGCAGAAGGTAAAGATTTGACGAGGACTCAATATATAATCGGTACCGGAGGAGCTCTGACCAGATTGCCTAAAAGAGTAGAAATTTTAAAACAAATAGCTAAAAACGCTAATGATACAGAATTATTGCCAAATACAGAAGCTACAATTTTAATTGATAACGATTATATAATGGCTTCATTAGGGGTAATGTCTAAGAAGTATCCTGAAATGGCTCTTAGACTATTGAAGAATAGTTTAGGATTTAAGGAGGAGTCAAAATGACTTATCCAAGACTTATAATTGATACAAAAAAAATTAAACACAATACTGAAACCCTTGTAAACTTAGCTGCAAAAAATGGAATTGAAGTGGCAGGTGTAACCAAGGTATTTTGTGCTAATAAAGATATAACAAAGGCAATTATTGATGGCGGAGTAAAATATTTGGCGGATTCAAGAATAGAAAATATTATAAAGCTAAAAGAATTTGACCTTCCTAAAATACTATTAAGATTACCTATGCTTTCGCAGGCAGATGAGGTTGTTGAATATGCGGATATATCCTTAAATTCGGAAGTTAAGGTTTTGGAAGCGATTTCAAAATCGGCTATTAAACAAGGGAAAATTCATGGCGTGATTCTAATGGTGGATTTAGGTGATTTAAGAGAGGGTATATATTGTGGTGAAGAGATTTTTTCAACAATTGATAAAATAAAAGATCTAAAAGGAATTGAATTATTGGGCATAGGCACTAATTTAACATGTTATGGAGGGGTCATACCTGATGAAAATAACATAGGAAGACTTGTAAATATCGGCAAGGAAATAGAAAGAAGATATGGTATAAAGCTTCAGATTATTTCCGGAGGAAATTCCAGTTCAGTTTATCTACTGGGCAGCAAAGCGTTAAATGGGGTCAATAATTTGAGACTCGGGGAGTCCTTAGTCTGCGGGACTGAAACAGCCTATGGAAAAAGAATAGATAATACTTATAATGATGCATTTATCCTTGAAGCGGAGATTATTGAGGCTAAGACAAAACCTTCAGTACCAACAGGTAAAATTGGAATGGATGCCTTTGGGAATACTCCCTCTTATGTAGATAGGGGAATTCGTGAAAGAGCAATTTGCGCTGTAGGAAAACAAGATCTGGATGATACAAGCATTATTCCGTTAGACGAAAAAATAATTATATTGGGAGCAAGTTCCGATCATTTAATTGTCGATGTGACAGATAGTGAAACAAATTATCAAACCGGAGATATAATAAAGTTTAAACTTAAATACGGCAGCATATTAAAGACTATGACAAGCGCTTACGTTGATAAAAAGATAATCTAATAGAATCTGATTTTTATCACAATTATAAGGAGGGTATATATGGATAAAAAAAATTATGATCTTGCAGTTGAATTGCGTCATGAATTACATGCACATCCTGAACTTTCAAACCAAGAAGTATGGACAAAACAACATTTAATTGATTTCTTAAAGGAGCATACAAAGCTTGAAATAGTGGATAGAGGCCGCTGGTTTTATGCTGTATACAGAGCCAAAAATGCAAAGGAGAATATAGCTTTCAGAGCTGACTTCGACGCTCTTCCAATAGATGAGAATCTTGATATTCCATACAATTCAAAGATAAAGGGAGTATCACATAAATGCGGACATGACGGACATGCGGCTGCTCTTGCGGGGTTAGCATTGGAAGTAGACCAGAAAGGAGCAGATAAAAATGTTTTTTTCCTGTTCCAGCATGCTGAGGAAATAGGAGCCGGAGCTAAGGAAGCTGCAGTATTTATCAAAGAAAATAACATAGATGAAATATTTGCATTTCACAATATGAACGTTGGACCTTTTAAATCTGTAAATGTTAAGGATGGAACAGTTAATTGCGCTTCGAAAGGTATGGTTATCCATATGGAAGGGGCGCCTTCACATGCCAGCGAACCGGAACGCGGAAAAAATCCTTCTTTTGCAATAGCTAAAATAATCGATTCCATTCCTGACTTGATAAATGATAAGAAAAATAAAGGATTGGTATTATGTACCGTTGTTCAAGTCGATATAGGTGAAAGAGCATTTGGAGTAAGTGCAGGCAGAGGGGATCTTTTATTAACCATTCGAGCTTTGTATGAGAATGAACTGATGGCATTACAAAAAAACCTAGAAGATATTGCTAAGGATCAAGCTGGAAAATATGGATTAAAAGTTAGCTTCGAATATTATGACGAGTTTCCTGAAACAGCTAATTATAAGGAAAGCTCTGATAAGATAAGAAAAGTTGCAAAAGAGAAAGGCTTTGAATTGATTGAACTGAAGGAAGCATTTCGTGGCTCCGATGATTTTGGACACTTTTTAAAAGAGACTAAGGGTGCTTATTGTTATTTAGGAAATGGCGAAGATTATTCGGATGTTCATACTTTTGAATATGATTTTCGTGATGAGTTAATAGAAGTTGCAGTGGATCTTTTTGTGGGTATAATTGAGTTATAATAAAGTTTTGTTAACATTGTATTGATTAAATAAGGAGAATATGATGGTTAAAGATAAAGAGTATATGAAGAATCTTATTGAAGAAAATCTTCTGGCTTTTGTAGGCACCAGAAGCGATACGAATTCTAAAGAAGAACACAATGTTGAAAAATTTTTTGAAAATTATTTTTCAAAGCTAGACTATTTCAAGAAACATCCTGAGTATTGTGGTTTGTTTGATATTCCTGGAGATTACCTGGATAGAAAAATTCCTTGGTGTCTACTAAAAGGCAAGGGTGATGATACTATTGTATTTATTCATCATCATGATGTTGTAGAAACAAAGGATTATGGTATATTAGAATATTTAAGCTTAAAGCCATATGAATTGATGGAAGCTTTCAAGCAAAATAAAATGGAATTGCCAAAGCAGGCTTATGATGATTTAATGAGTGATAAATGGCTATTTGGACGGGGCTGCAGTGATATGAAGGGCGGGGGCTCAATTCAACTGTCACTTATTGAAGAGTACAGTAAGGAAGAAGATTTTAACGGAAATATTGTCCTGATTTCAGTACCTGATGAAGAAAACCTATCAGCTGGAATGAGGGGAGCAACTTATTTATTAAAGGATTTAAAAGAGAAATATAATCTAAATTATATATTGATGCTTAATTCAGAACCACATGAAAGAGGAAATGATTTAAAGCCTACAATTTATGACGGTTCCATAGGCAAAATTATGCCGGTAGTATATGTACGAGGTAAGCTTGCACATGTTGGTCAGATATATTTGGGCTTAAATCCTATAAATTTACTATCTGAGATCATAAGAAGAACTGAACTTAATCCAAATTTTATAGAAAAAGTCGGGACAACAACAAATCCGCCACCAACTTGGTTATATCATAAGGATAGAAAACAAGTTTATGATGTATCACTGCCTATTGCTTCTACAGGGTATATGAGCATATTGCCTCTTAAGAGATCACCTATGTCAATAATGGATGAATTAAAAGAGATTTGCAATAGTGCATTTATCCAAGTGATAGATGATATGAATGAAAGCTACAAAACTTATAATAAAATAGCAGGAACTGAATATGATAAACTTCCATGGGAAGCAAGTGTAAAATTCTATTCAGAATTATATGAAGAAGCTTTAAGAGATTCAGGCAATGAATTTGAAATTGCATATTCCAATCTGATGGCTGATATTAAAGATAAGTTTAATTCTAACAAAATATCTACTATAGATGCTTCTAATGCAATTATTGAAAAAACTTTAGAATTTGTAAGGGATAAAAACCCATGTGTTATTTTGGCAATAGCACCGCCATATTATCCAAGTACAAATAATAGCTTATTAGGTGAAAAGTCAGAAAAAATTAATGAAACCATTAAAAAGCTAAAATTATATGCTAAAGAAAACTTTAATGAAGAATATACAGTACAAAATTATTTTACAGGGATATCAGATTTAAGTTATGCAATGTTTGTTTCCGACCAAGAAGATATTGATTATATATCTAACAATATGTTAATGTGGAACGATATTTATTATATTCCATTAGAAATAATCAAAGAGTTATCAATGCCGGTTATCAATGTTGGACCATTTGGCAGAGACTTGCACAAATATACTGAAAGGGTTTGGAAAGAGGATTTGTTTTATAAAACCCCTCAATTAATTGACTTAGTTGTACGAAATATGTTAAATAATTAAATTATCTTTGCTATATAAAAATGAGTCTACAAAAGTAGAATAATAATTCTTATTAACTTATAAATAGTAACCTTTTATTTTGGGTATATTAGATATTAAAAATAATCAGATATTTGTATTAAGGATTATTAAATAAAATAAATAGTAGGAGGAATAAGGTTGAAAAACATAAGTTCAGAAAGAATTGAACAACTTGCAGTAGAATTAACGAATCAGGTTAGCGTAGTAGATACGAAAGGGGAACTTGATGTAAGCCAAAAGGTATATGATATATTATCCGAAATGGATTATTACAAAGATCACCCTGAAGATTTAAGATTCGTCGATGCCGAGGATGATAAACTTGGAAGAAAAAGTGTTGTTGCACTATTAAGAGGAAAAAAGGGAAACAGTAAAAAAACCGTTATTTTAATAGGACACACCGACACTGTAGGAATTTCAGATTACGGTAGCCTTAAGGAATATGCAGGTAAACCTTATGAACTTACAGAAAAGTTTAAAGAAATAGCTCATACATTGCCGGATGAAGCAAGAAGGGATTTAGAATCCGGAAAATATCTCTTTGGGCGTGGATTATTTGATATGAAAGCCGGAGACGCTGTAATAATGGCAATCATAGAGGAACTATCAAAAGATATAGAGAATTTTGAAGGCAATTTGATTTATGCTGCCGTTTGCGATGAAGAAAGTAATTCCAAAGGAATGCTGTCCGTAATACCTGAGTTAGTGAAACTACAGGAAAAGGAAGGTCTAGAATATCTTGCACTTCTAGATACAGATTATATGACATCAGAATTTGAAGGCGATGAAAACAAATATGTATATGTAGGTACTGTTGGTAAATTAATGCCTTCCTTCTATATAGTAGGAAAAGAAACACATGTTGGCGAATCATTTAAGGGAATAGATTCAAACCAAATAGCTTCAGCAATAACAAATAGAATTAATCTGAATACAGATTTCTGCGATATAGTTGAAGGAGAAGTTACTCTTCCTCCAATTACCTTAAAGCAAAGAGATCTAAAACCTGAATACTCTGTACAAACATCTAAGACTTCCACATTGTTTTTTAACTATGCAACACATAGCAGCACACCAGATGAAGTGTTGGAAAAGATGAAAGATGCTTCTATGGAAGCTTTTCAGTTAACAATTAATAGTTTAAACCAGCAGTATGAAAAGTTCTGTAAATTGGCTAAAAGAGAATACAAGAAGCTTGATTGGAAAGCAAGAGTTATGAGCTATGATGAATTATATAAAGAAGTAAAAGAAGAATTAGGAAATGAATTGGATGAAAAAATTGCTCAGCTTACTGAAGAAATGCTTAAGGACGATTCCATAGATAGTAGAGATTTTTCACTTAAACTTGTTGAATTAGTTCATAATCTATGGTCCGATAGGGAACCTGTGGTCATAGTTTACTTTGCTCCACCTTATTATCCTCACATTTATGTGGAAGGAAATCAACCTAAGGAAAAAGCGTTACTTGAAGCTGTAGAGGATGCTGTTAATACGACTGAATCAGATTATAAACTTGTGTACAAGAAATTTTTCCCTTATATATCTGATTTAAGTTACGGAGCGGCACCTAAAGATCCAAAAATCATAGCTGCATTGAAGAATAACATGCCAGGATTCGGCTCAAAATACAATTTACCATTGGAAGACATGCAAAAATTGGATTTACCAGTACTTGATATAGGAACATTCGGAAAAGATGCACACAAGTTTACAGAAAGACTTGAGAAAGAATATTCCTTTGAAGTAACACCTGTGCTTGTATATAAAACTATTATGAACCTCTTAAAATAAGATAGCTCCGCACCTATTGAATAAGCGGATGTATATTTGTTTAGTATTAAAGGAAGCTACATCTTAAAGTTTTCAATTATCCCCTAATTTATTTAGGGGGTAAATGAAATAAATGCATCAAATTAAATTATAAGGAGGTATATTATGTCAGAACAAAAGAAAAACGACATCAATCAGGGAGAAGGACAGTTAAAAAGGAATCTTACATTATTTGAAGCAACAATCCACTCAGTAGCATTTGTAATTGGTACCGGTATATTTTTAAAGCCTGCTACCATTCTGCAAAATACCGGTTCAACCGGAATGTCACTTATACTATGGATAGCCGGTGGCTTGATTTCCTTGTGTAGTGCATTGACAATGGCAGAGATATCTGCATATATTCCAAAATTAGGTGGAATGTATACTTATCTTAACGAACTATATGGAGAAAAGGTCGGTTTTATGTATGGATGGATTAATATGCTTATAGGTTCACCGACTGGAGCTGCAGCAAGTTCGATAGCTTTTGCTACATTTGCATCTTATTTCGTTCCGCTTTCAAATACGGGACTTAAAGTTTTAGCATTATTTATGGTATTATTCTTTGCAGGTATTCAGATGCTATCTACAAAAGCTACTATGAAACTTCAAATTGTAGCTACTATAGGGAAAATACTTCCTATATTTGCTATTGTTTTGTTTGGCCTATTTAAAGGGGAAATACCCGGAGCTGTTAACTTCTCATTGGTTGGAGGAAGCGCAGCAGGAGGATTTGGTGTAGCATTGTTAGGAGTTTTATGGGCATATGACGGATGGCAGACTACATGTACATTAGGTAGTGAAATGATAGAGCCTGAAAAGAATTTGCCTAAATCAATTATCATTTCTTTGACATTTGTAACAGCTGTATATGCAATATTTAACGTTGTAATATTTAAGACTG
>ENA-UOOK01000350-UOOK01000350.1-fermentation-metagenome-genome-assembly--contig:-NODE-350-length-60307-cov-55.201338_pt1 | contig 60307 bp, 43 predicted proteins | sample MGYA00245777_ERZ724023 | MGnify/ENA primary metagenome ERZ724023 (study PRJEB28704, sample SAMN03018312) | fermentation metagenome | biome: anthropogenic terrestrial biome; feature: soil; material... | reverse complement strand
GGTATAATCATAAAAGGAGATTCTCAGCATTGGGTAACTTAACCATTGATGAATTTTGGAATCAGTATAATCTTAAAAAAGAATCAACTAAAAATGTCGCTTAACTTTATGTCTCAAATAAGTTTGCAAGTCCAGGATTAAAAATTAAAGCGGAATTAACTATCAGCTTACTGATATGTATGCTTTTATCCACTTTGTCCGTAATAGCCCAGGAAAGGACAATTAGCGGCAGAGTAAGTGATACGCGTGGAGAACCTATAATCGGGGCAAACGTAATGATTACAGGTACAAGTACCGGAGCTGCAACTAACATTGATGGATATTACACACTTTCAGTACCAGCTTCTGCAACCTCACTTCATGTTAGCTACATCGGAATGAAAGATATTGAGGTTCCCATTTCAGGGAACATTGTAAATATCGTAATGGAAGAAGATGTTTCCAGCTTAGATGAAGTGGTGGTTATTGGATATGGGACTCAACGAAGACGGGATCTTACCGGATCTGTGGCATCTGTCGGGGGTGATGCTATTGCCGCAGTCCCTGTTGCCTCTGCTGCTGAAGCAATAACAGGAAAAATGGCCGGTGTTCAGGTATTAACAACTGAAGGCTCTCCTGATGCAGAAATGAGAATACGTGTACGTGGCGGAGGCTCAATCACACAAAGTAATGATCCTCTTTATATTGTGGATGGATTCCCGGTAACAACAATTTCCGATATTCCTCCAACAGATATTGAATCAATAGATGTTTTAAAAGATGCCTCTTCTACTGCTATTTATGGTTCACGTGGCGCTAACGGAGTTGTAATTATTACAACTAAATCAGGACAATCAGGAAAAGTAAGACTCAGTTATAATGCATATTACGGTGTAAGAAAAATTTCAAACACTTTGGATGTGCTTTCCCCTTATGATTATGTGAACTGGCAGTATGAACTGGCAGCACTTAAAGGTGGTGATGCAATAAAAAACTACAACTCGTTTTATGGAAATTTTCAGGATATGGATCTATATCGTAATATCCCATTTAATGATTGGCAGGACCTGACTTTTGGAAGGACAGGAAACTCAATGAGTCACAGCATTAGTTTGAATGGTGGATCTGACAAAATGACTTATGCATTTAATTTTTCACACCTTTCTAATAAAGCAATCATGGAGGATTCTGATTACAAGCGAAACAGCATTAGTCTTAAATTAAACAATAAGGCAACTGACAGGATTACACTTGATTTTTCAGTTCGATATTCTGACACTAAGATTAACGGTGGTGGCGCACAGGATGTTTCAAGTACTTTAGACTCTGATAAACGATTGAAATACTCAGTTATTTATACACCAATCCCTTTAAAGAACCTGGATGCCACGGCAGGTAGTGCAGATGATGATTTAGGAAACCTTTTCAATCCTATTGAAGCTATTTCAGATAATGCCAGAGAAAAAGAACAAAAGAGATTAAATCTTGCAGGTAGTGCAACATGGGAGATTGTAGATAATGTGAATCTTCGCTCTGAAGTTGGATATAATCGTGACAGCAATGGTGATCAGCGTTTCTGGGGCTTGACTACCTATTATATTAAAAATAGTCCATCTGTTGACAATCAGGGTATGCCGGCTATCAGACTGGTTAACAGAGAACTTCAGACAATGAGAAGTACAAATACGATAAACTGGGATTTGAAAGAATACCTAAATGAAAATCACTCTCTCAATCTGATGGCCGGGCATGAGTATATTATTACAGAAGGAAAAACACTAACAGATGAGGTTCATGGATTTCCAAAAACATTTACAGCTCAGGATGCATGGCGCCTCTCTTCACAAGGATCTCCATATACAATTGATAATTATTATAATGAAGATGATAAACTGTTATCCTACTTTGGAAGAGCCAATTACGACTATATGGGTAAATATATTTTTAGTGCAACATTCCGTGCTGATGCCTCATCAAAATTCAACAAAGAAAATCGTTGGGGATATTTTCCTTCAGCAGCTGCTGCTTGGCGAATTTCTTCTGAACCATTTATGGAAAACACAAAATCATGGCTCGATGATCTTAAACTCCGCTTTAGTTATGGTACTGCCGGAAATAATAATATCCCCACAGGTCAGCTGGTTCAAATGTTTGAACCAAGAGCAACTGCCTGGATTAATGGATTTGACAGTTATTGGGCACCTTCGAAAACTATGGCTAATCCTGACTTAAAATGGGAAACAACCGTAACTCGCAACTTGGGACTGGACTTCACTATGTTGAACGGGAGGTTAAGTGGCTCATTTGAAGTATATAAGAACAGTACAAAAGATCTTTTAATACAATTCCCTGTTGCTGGAACTGGTTATGATACCCAATACAGAAATATGGGAGAAAACCAAAATCAGGGACTTGAAGCAACTATTAACTGGCACGCAATAAATAAAAAAGATTTCACTTTAAGCTTTAGCGGTAATATTGGATTCAATAAAGCTGAGATACAGAGCCTTGGCATCATGAATGACTTTGGCTACGAAACTTATTGGGCTTCCTCAGAAATTGGATACGACTATTGGATAGCAAAAGGGGGTGCAGTAGGTGAAATGATTGGTTACAGGTCAGATGGAAGATATGAAGTATCTGATTTTTCCGGTTACGACGCAAATACCGGTAAATGGATTTTAAATGAAGGTGTGCCTAATGCTTCAGGAGTGGTAGGTACTATCAGACCCGGATCTATGAAATTGAAGGATTTGAAAGGAGATGATGGAATTGTTAATAATGATGACCGTGAAGTAATTGGTAATGCAAATCCTCTTCATACAGGTGGTTTCACGATTAATTCAACACTCTACGGTTTTGATCTTTCTGCAGCATTTAACTGGAGTTATGGCAACGATATTTATAACGCAAATAAAATAGAGTTTTCACATACAGGTAAATATCAATACAGAAATATGATGACTACGATGGAGTCTGGCAGAAGATGGACAAATCTACGTGAAGATGGTACCATCAGCAATGATCCGGATGAATTGACAACTATGAATGCAAACACAACAATGTGGTCACCATGGACATCAAGAATGATATTTAGCGACTGGGCTGTAGAAGATGGTAGCTTCCTGCGTTTGAATACATTAACTCTGGGGTACACCTTACCGAGAGACTTAGTATCAAAAGCAAAAATTGAGAGCTTAAGATTTTATGTAACCGGATATAACGTATTCTTATGGACCAATTACTCAGGATATGATCCTGAAGTATCTACAGTAAGAAGAACAAATCTGTCACCGGGAGTTGATTATTCAGCATACCCAAAGAGCCGGCAGATAGTATTTGGTGTGAATTTGAATTTTTAACTTTAAAATAAATTAATATGAAACATATATTCAACATATTACTAATAATTGCAACATTTGGTGTAATACTCACTTCTTGTGATCTTGATGCACCATCCAAATCTGCAGCGGAAGGATCGATAGTCCTATCTGTAGAAGCACTTGCGGAAGGAGCTGTAATGGGAATACATCAATCCTTTGGAGAGACAAACTCATATCGTGGACGTTTCTTACCATATTATGGGATAAATAGTGACGTTGAATGGATTAATGGTATCAACCCAAGTCAGCTTAACGATGCAGGAAAATATGAGATATCTACTTATGCAACAAGTCCAACCAATACCCAAATGAATACTGACAACAATGCATGGGCAAAATTTTACGAAGGTATTGAACGTGCAAACAAAGCAATTGAAGGACTTCGAGAATATGGAAATATTGAAGAAAACCCTCGTATGGCTCAACTTCTGGGAGAAGCATTAACTTTGAGAGCAGTTATTTATCTCGACCTAGTAAAAGCATGGGGTGATGTGCCTGCAAGATTTGAGCCGATTACCTCGGAAACTCTTTATCTTCCCAGAACAGACAGGGATGAAATATACAAGCAGTTGCTGAAAGATCTTTCAGAAGCTGAAGATATGGTTGCCTGGCCAAATGAGACCTCAGTAACTTCTTCAACAGAACGAGTAAACAAGGCATTTGTAAAAGGGTTAATGGCTCGAATTGCTCTGTATGCATCCGGTTATTCTCAAAGAGCTGATGGTATCCGACGCAGCAATGACCCTGAACTGAGTGTTGAGAATATGTATGCTTTGGCTAAAGAAAAATCAATAGAGGTAATAAATTCAGGTTCTAACACCTTAGGTTCCTTCGAACAAAACTTCAGGCTACTATGTAAGTATGTAAGGATGATGTGAAAGCAGGTAAAGAGTCAATATGGGAAATACCTTTTGCTGCAGGTCGTGGTCGCGTTCTGTTTACTTTAGGTGTTCAGCACAGAGCAATAGACCAGTACACAGGTCAGAATCGTGGCGGAACAAACGGACCACTACCCTATTTATTTTACGACTATGACGTAGAGGACTTAAGAAGAGATATTACATGCGTTCCTTATGAGTGGTCAAATTCAAATCCAAGCCAGCAACAGCTGAGAGATATTGGCAACTGGTGTTTCGGGAAATTGCGTTACGAATGGATGGATCGCTATGTTACATCAACAAATGACGATGGTATTAACTGGCAATACATGCGACTTGCAGATATTTACCTTATGGCAGCTGAAGCTATAAATGAACTTGAAGGACCTGCTGCTGCTGCACCATATTTAAAGCCAATTCTGGACAGGGCGTTACCTGCAGCAAAAGTGAACACGTATATGACAAAAGCTACTGCCAGTAAGGATGCTTTCTTTGACGCAATTGTAGAACAACGGGCACTTGAGTTTGCCGGAGAAAGTCTTCGCAAAGCGGATCTTATACGTTGGAATCTTTTGAAAACCAAACTTGATGAAGCTAAAGTGAAAATGACACAACTTATCAACAGAGAGGGACATTACGCCGATCTGCCGGATAAGTTATATTTTAAAATCGCAGATGATAATGAAACTCTTATTATCTATGGACTCAATCACGGAGATACAGACGAAATAGGAGAGAGTCTGAATTACCAAAGTATTACTTGGTTTGACGAATCAGATCTCACTCCCGAACTAATAAACTCACTTTATCAAAAAAATCCGGATGAAAACCAGTTTTGGCCAATCTGGCAAACATTTATTGACAGCAGTAACGGACAACTAACAAACTAATGATATGAAAAAAACGAGTAAACTATATATATCCATATTCGCACTTTTAACAATTATTTTCAACTATAGCTGTGAAGATAACAGAGCCGATGAATTAACATCCATTGATTATGAAAGACTCTTTTCACCTATTGATATAAGTGCTTTGGTAATCAACAAGGTCGATGCTCGCATTGATTGGGCCCCTAACGAAGAGGCAGAGTCATATACACTAGAAGTATTTGCTAATGACAATCTTACTTTTACCGGAACACCTGTGAGAGTTATTGAAGGAGTAACTGAATCTCAAATTCCTTACACAATTAGTGAACTTGATGGTGAGACTCGCTATTCTGTACGTATTAAAGCAGTAACTTCAGGAAAAACGGATTCAAAATGGACTGGAGTCACATTCATGACTGCACAGGAAGATATATCTCTACCGTTAGGACCTGATGATATCAGACCGACATCGGTAACTTTAAGATGGATACCGGGGAGAGTAATTAATCAGATTAAATTAGAACCGGGCGGTATCATACATGCTGTTACAGCAGAAGAAGTAGCTGCCGGAGCCGCTAATATTGAAGGTCTAACAGGTTCAACCAAATACACAGCAACCCTTCTTAATGGAACTAAAGTTAGAGCAACTATAACCTTTGAAACTCTACTTGATTTAGGTGGTGCAATTGAGGTTACCCCTGAAGATGATTTCAAAGCAATGCTTGCTGCAGCTGCAGACGGAGACGCTTTTGCTCTTCACCCGGGTAAATATGGTGATGGAAGTAAGGTTACTGTTAACAAAAGTATTGAGATAAGAGGAGTATTCCCCAATGACAAACCGATTATCAGTGGATATATATCTCTTGACGATGGTGCATCTTTGCTACTAAAGGATATAATTCTTGATGGTTCAGAGCAAGCTGCAGCCGGAGTAGATAACCATGCCATTGTGTTTGGCACAGCATCTGTAACGTATGGACATCTTACTGTAGATGGAAGTATTATCAGAAATATTAATAAAGGACTTTTCTATCTGAATGTAGCTTCACTTGTGGAAACAATAACATTTAATGATAACATCATACATGATGTAAAAAGTAGTGGTAGTGATTTTATGGATTCCAGAGCAGGAGCATTTAACAATCTGAATTTTACCAATAACACGGTCTACAATTCTGTTCCTGAAAGAGATTTTCTCCGATATGATGATAAGTCGGGAAACTTCCCTACTGCTACATCAATAATTAATATTGACCATAACACGCTATATGGGGTTTCTGCAAACACATCTTCAAGACGTTTATTATATGTGCGGTTTGTTGGAAATGAAATTACTTTCACTAACAATTTAGTATCTGAAATGAATGGTATTTTCACTAATCAGGCAAACACAGATCCTAATCCAACATTTGGAGGAAATAATTTCTTTAATTCACCTAATCTATTCAGTGAATCCGGGTCTTCTTCTAAATTCTTTGATGACTCTGCAACCAAACTTGATCCGGGCTTTGTGAATCCTGGCAACGGTGACTTTACAGTTACCAATATAGTCTTGAAAGCAAAAGAAACCGGCGATCCTCGTTGGCTAAAATAATTATAAGATTCTATTCCGTTTAAATACGTGCTATTTATTAGCACGAATTTAAACGGATTATTTCTTACAAATTAACTAACAATTTTAAATTATTATAATGAAAAAATATTTGTTCCTACTGCTTTCCACTTTCATAATCTTGTCATGTAATAATAAAGAAGCGGTTAACTCCAAATATAAATATGAGTATTTATACGTAGATCTGCAATTTAATATGCCATACGTTCAAAGACCAACTTTTCCTGACAGGCATGTAAATCTGCTGGATTATGGAGGAAATCCTGATGGTATTACATTGAATACAAGTGCATTCGCAGATGCTATGCAGGATTTGTCAAAGAAAGGAGGAGGAACTCTGATTGTGCCTAAAGGAATATGGTTTACAGGACCTATTGTTTTTGAATCTAATATTAATATGTATCTCGAGAAAGGAGCGTTGATACTATTTTCACCTGACAAAGACCTCTATCCTTTGGTTGAAACAATATTCGAAGGACTGGAAACCAGACGCTGTCAATCTCCTATATCAGGACGTAATCTGGAAAATATTGCAATTACAGGAGAAGGTTCCATCAATGGATCTGGAGAAGCATGGCGACCTTTAAAAAAAGAGAAAGTCACTGAAAGTCATTGGAAAAGTGTTGTTTCCTCCGGTGGTGTAGTAAGAGGAGATAATTACTGGTTCCCCTCTGAAGGATCTCTTAAAGGATTTGAAATGAGCGATATGAATGTTCCGCGTCAAGATCTGTCTGAGGAAGAATGGCTTGAGATTAAGGATTTCCTTCGCCCTGTGATGGTTAGCTTTATCGAGTGCAAAAACCTTTTACTGGAGGGTGTTCTCTTTGAAAATTCTCCTGCCTGGAATATTCATCCATTAATGTGTGAAAACGTTATCCTAGACGGTGTTTTTATAAGAAATCCCGGCTACTCGCAAAACGGAGACGGACTGGATCTTGAATCTTGCGTGAACAGTATCATTGTCAACTCCCTTTTTGATGTGGGTGACGATGGTATATGCATTAAATCAGGAAAAGATGAAGAAGGCCGACTACGTGGAAGACCTACAGAGAATGTTATTGTAGAAAACTGTAAAGTTTTCCAAGGTCACGGAGGTTTTGTTGTCGGCAGTGAAATGTCGGGTGGAGTAAAGAATATTTCTGTAAAAAACTGTCAGTTCCTGGGAACAGATGTGGGATTACGCTTCAAGAGTAATCGCGGACGAGGTGGTGTAGTAGAAAACATTTTCATCTCTGATATATATATGTTTAATATCGCCACAGAATCAATCCTGTTCGACCTGTTTTACGGAGGGAAATCTGCATCGGAGGCTCTTGCTGATGGCGATACTACTCCAATAGATGAACATGAGTTTCCGGTTACAGATGAGACACCGGTTTTCAAAAATATCTATGTAAAGAATCTGGTCTCTAGAAATGCACGACGTGCAATGTTATTTAACGGTCTTCCGGAAATGAATATAGAAAATATCAATCTGGAGAACGCATTTATCACTGCACGTTATGGCGCAGAATTTTCTGAATCTAGAGATATCAATCTTAAAAATGTAACGATAATACCAGATGAAGGACCTGCATATCTATTCAACAATGTAAAGAATTTTGAAGCTGAAGGTCTTAATTATTTGGTGGCAAAAGACTCTAAGGCTGCAAAGATAACAGGTGCAAACACTTCTGAACTACAGCTTTCTGGATTACCTGAAGGAGAGGTGGATTTAGCATCAGATGTAAATAAAGATGCAATTGAATTTAATTAATTTGTAAATTTACCTTCAACATGAAGAAAATAAGTATAATCCTTTTACTCGCTATTCCTTTTCTGATACAATGCACAGGGAATAAACAGGCTGAAACAGATACGGATGCAGATTCATATTTCATAAGGATGGCTGATTCAGAAATGAAGAGAAACCCCGAAAGCTGGATGGTGGATTTCATGGACAAAATCAAGTGGAACTATACACACGGACTTGAAATGCAAGCGTTTATTCAGGTGGCTGAGAAAACCGGTAACAATAAATATTTCGATTATGCAGTAAGCTATGCTGATACAATGGTTAATGAAGATGGCTCAATTAAGACTTATGATTTGGAACGGTACAATATTGACCATATCAACCCTGGAAAAATATTGTTTCCTATCTATCAAAAAACAGAGAATCCTAAGTATTTAAAGGCCATTCAGCTGCTAAAAAGCCAAATGGAAACGCACCCGCGGATTTCAAACGGTGGATTTTGGCACAAAAAGATTTACCCACACCAGGTGTGGCTTGATGGTCTCTATATGGCTTGCCCTTTTCTGGCAGAATATGGCAAAACGTTTAATGAACCTGACCTTTTTGATGAAGTAGCTCTGCAGCTAACAACAGCATACGAAGATTTAATTGATGAAAAAACAGGTCTATTGTATCACGGATGGGACGAAAGCCGTGAACAACGTTGGGCAGATCCCATAACCGGCAAATCTCCCAACTTCTGGTCAAGAAGTATAGGATGGTACATGATGGCCTTGGTTGATGTATTGGATTTTATGCCTTTAAGTCATCCTAAACGAGGAGAAATTTTAGGAATCTTGAATAAAATCTCTGCATCTATAGAAAATTATCGTGATCCTGAAACAGGTATGTGGTATCAGGTGACAAATCTTCCCGATAAAGAAAAAAATTACCTTGAATCATCCGGTTCAATAATGTTTATATACACTTGGGTAAAAGGAGCTCAGAAAGGATATCTCCCTGATGAGTATTTAGAAAAAGGAGAGTCAGCATATTCACAATTTGTGAATCAATTCATCCGGGAAAACAGCGATGGAACAATCTCCGTTACAAATGTTTGCTCAGTAGCAGGTTTAGGTGGTGAGAAGAATTATCGCGACGGCAGCTTCGAATATTATGTTTCAGAACCTGTAAGAGACGATGATCCAAAAGCAGTAGGTCCATTTATTATGACAAGTATATTATTGGATAAGTAGGAGAAAATATAAACTTTACCCCATGAGAATTTTAAAAATTATTTCATATATAACTATTGCACTGCTGTTTGCGGTTACACATGCTTATGCAGGTAGTTCTCTGATATCACAAACACCGGCCTTCCCGGGAGCAGAAGGTGCAGGTATGTATACCACAGGAGGCAGAGGTGGTAAAGTATTATATGTAACTTCTCTTGATGATAATGAGCAACAGGGTACTTTGCGTTGGGCTGTTAATCAGAAAGGGAAACGGACAATCTTGTTTAAGGTTTCAGGACAAATACGATTGAAAAGTCCTTTGAAAATCAACAACGGAGATCTGACAATAGCCGGTCATTCTGCTCCAGGAGACGGGATTTGTATAAGTGATTATGAGACCATTATAAGTGCCGACAACGTAATTATTCGCTTCATGCGCTTCCGCCTGGGAGACAGGAGTAAACAAGCCATAGATGCTTTCTCGGGATACAGAAACGAAAATATAATTATAGACCATTGCAGTATTAGCTGGGGGATTGATGAGCTTTCATCTTTTTACGATAACAAAAACTTCACTATGCAGTGGTGTATTCTTGCTGAGAGTCTGAGAAACTCTGTTCATCCAAAAGGTAAACACGGTTATGGCGGAATATGGGGCGGACAAGAAGCTAGCTTCCACCATAATCTGCTTGCTCATAATGACAGCAGAAATCCGCGTTTTTGTGGCAGTCGTTACTCTAACAGACCTGATCTGGAAAAAGTTGATTTCAGAAATAATGTTATTTACAATTGGGGTTCAAACAATATATATGCTGCTGAAGGTGGGAGATACAATATAGTCAACAACTATTTTAAACCCGGTCCTGCTTCTGGAAGCTCGTCAAGTAAACGTATCTTTAATCCTGATGCAGACAACGGAGAAAATAATCAGGCGGCAGGTATCTTTGGTCATTTTTATGTTAAGGGTAATTACCTCTATGGAGACCAGACTGTAACAAATGAAAACAGGTTAGGTATAAAAATGGGAGATACATTTGATGAATTTGCTCCCGGAGTTACGTTGAAAGATATTCTGTCGAATGAAGAATTTTCTATGCTTCCGGTCACAACTGAAACTGCTGAGGAAGCTTATGAAAAAGTACTTTCCTATAGCGGCTGTTCTCTCGTAAGAGATATCCATGACAAACGCTACGTAGCTGATGTAAAGAGTGGTTCTTATACATTTATGGGTTCTTCAGGCAGTACGGATGGACTAATTGATAGTCAGGAAGATGTGGGCAGCTGGTCGGAGTACAAAACATATAACGAATACAAAGATTCCGATGAAGACGGGATTCCTGATGGATGGATCGAAGAAAACTTCCCCGGAAAAAAAGCCAATGAGATTAATGATGAGGGATATACTTACTTGGAAGTTTATCTTAATAGCCTGGTCAATCATCTTATTCCTCAAACCAAACTGGTTACTCCTGCAAATAACAATACAGACGCTAATTCAAAAACAATCAAGAGAATCGTAGTAGATAAAAGCGGTAAGGGAGACTTTAAGTCGATTCAGGAGGCTGTGAATTCAATCAGGGCTTTTGATCCGGATTTTACAAACATTATATTTGTAAGGGAAGGAATATACTACGAGAAAATCATCATTCCTGATTACGTACAAGATTTAAGTATCGTGGGAGAAAATGTGGAAAAGACAATTATTTCAAACAACGATCATGCACTTATAAATAATATGGGTACTTTTATGACCTATACTATGCAGATAAGAGGAGATGACATCACTCTTGAAAATATCACCATAGAGAACAATGCTCCAATGGTAGCTCAAGCAGTAGCATTACATACAGAAGGAGATAAAATTATCCTGAAAAACTGCAGGTTACTGGGTAACCAGGATACACTTTATACAGGTGGCGAAAGTGCAAGGCTGTTTTTTATGAATTGTTATATTGAAGGTACAACAGATTTTATATTCGGCCCATCCACTGCATGGTTTCAAGAGTGCAATATCCTTTGCAAGAAGAACTCATACATCACTGCAGCAAGTACACCAAAAGAGGTTGAATTCGGATATATATTTAACCTCTGCAAAATAACTACAACTAAAGAAGTAACATCTGTTTACCTTGGACGCCCATGGCGCCCTTTCGCAATGACTCTCTTTATGAATTGTGACTTGCCCAAAGAAATTAATCCTGCGGGTTGGCACAATTGGAATAATTCGGAAAATGAAAAAACAGCAAGATATTCTGAATATAACAATAGAGGAGATGGCGCCAACGATTCAAAAAGGATTGACTGGAGTAAACAACTCACTGAAGAGGAAGCAAAGGATGTAACTTTACAAAATACGATGGATAGTTTTTATGAAAACATAAGTAAACACCTTTAGATATTAATCAAATGAATAACAACAAAAATTCTATTTCAAGAAGAAAATTTCTGGCAGTATCAGGAGCTATTGCCGGAACAACGATGATTGATCCTAAGTCGCAAATCTTCGCTGCTAATGCCACAGGCATAAAGCTAAACAGTAAGAAAACAAAAATAGCATTAATTGGGCTTGGCAACAGAGGAACCGGAATGTGGGGAAGCAGTTTGGTAAAGGAATATCCGGAATATGTAGAGTTTGTAGGACTTTGCGACCATAACCCGGGGAGGCTGGAAGTTGGAAGTGAGATGATCGGAGCTAATTGTCCTACCTACACTGATTTTGATAAGATGATGCGTGAGGCAAAACCGGAAACACTCATAATAACGACCGATGATGATACTCACGACTACTTTGTGGAAAAAGGTATGGAGATGGGAGCCAATATAGTTTGTGAAAAACCTATGGCAATTGATGAGAAAAAAATCCAGACCATTATAGATGCTGAAAAGAGAACAGGCAAGGAGTGCAGGGTCACCTTCAATTATCGTTATTCTCCTCATCGTGCAAAAATGTGGGAGATTTTACGCTCCGGTGAAATAGGTGATATTACATCTGTTGATTTTCATTGGTATCTTGACACCTCGCATGGTGCCGATTATTTCAGGAGATGGCACAGACTTGTGGAAAAAGGGGGCTCACTATGGCTTCATAAAGCAAGCCACCATTTCGACCTGCTCAACTGGTGGATAGAGAGTGACCCTGAAAGTGTATATGCTGCAGGAGATCTGGAGTTTTATGGAAAAAACGGACCTTTCAGAGCTGATAATTGCAGAAATTGCCCTCATACTAAAGAGTGTGATTTTTATTGGGATATCACCAGAGACCAAAGACTAAAGAGATTATATGTTGATAACGAAAAATTTGATGGATATCATCGTGATGGATGTGTATTCAGAAATGATGTAAATATATACGACAAAATGGCTGCCACCATAAAATACATGAATGGAGTTCAGGTATCTTACTCATTAACAACTTACTCTCCGTATGAAGGATACAGAATTGCATTTAACGGCACTAAAGGAAGGATGGATGCATGGATTCAGGAATCTAATCCTACAACTGACGCAAACTATGATGAGATTGTTATCGCTAAAAATTTCGGCAGAAGAGAGTATATCCAGATACCTCAGGGTAGCGGTCACGGTGGCGGAGACAGGCTTCTTAAAGACCAGGTATTTCTTCCAAATATTCCCGATCCTTTAAAACAGTCGGCCGGCGTAAGAGATGGAGCACTTGCATGCCTGATAGGGATTGCAGCCAGAAAAAGTATCGCTTCCAAAGAACAGGTAATGATAAAAGGACTAACATCTATCATACCTCAAGAGAAAAAAATATAAACATTTAATTTTTGCAATGTCGCTTAAACTTTTAAGACACCTTGTACTATTACTATTACTCACAACTATTGCTTCTTGTAAAGGTGAGGAAGATTTGCCAGAACCTGATACACCAACCGGTCATAAATATCCCACACCGGTTTCAGAAGCAGCTTTTGCATTCCCCGGGGCATACGGGGGCGGAAGAAATGCAACAGGCGGAAGAGGTGGAAAGGTGATAAAAGTGACTAATCTTGAGGATAACAGTCTCCCGGGATCACTCCGTTACGCGATTAATCAGACAGGATCTCGAATAATTGTATTTGAAGTTAGTGGAACAATAAGATTGAACAGTGACCTTAACATTAACAATGGTGATCTCACAATAGCAGGACAGTCGGCTCCGGGAGGCGGCATAACCCTGGCTGACTATCCTATGGAAATCAAAGCAGATAATGTTATTATCCGCTATATGAGATTCAGAATGGGTGATAAAAAAGCCACAACAGACAAAGATGCTTTATGGGCAAGAAACAGGAAAAATATCATAGTGGATCACTGTTCTATGAGCTGGTCAACCGATGAGTGTGCCTCATTTTATGATAATGAAAATTTCACATTGCAATGGAGCATTATTTCTGAAAGTTTGCGTCAATCCGTTCATGCAAAAGGAGCCCATGGCTATGGAGGAATATGGGGAGGAGTGAATGCATCTTTTCTCTACAATCTGCTGGTGCATCATGACAGCCGCAATCCACGGTTCAACGGGAGTAGATATTCAAACCAGGCAGGTCGTGAACTTGTGGATTTCCGGAATAACGTGCTCTACAATTGGGGAGCTAATAATGCTTATGGTGCCGAAGGGGGCAGCTACAATATAGTAAATAACTACTATAAACCGGGCCCAGCCTCTGCAAACCAAAACCGATTGATTCAACCATACACTGATGATGGTAAAAATAATCAGCCAAAGGGAATCTATGGCAATTTTTTCATTAAAGGCAACTATGTGGCAGGGAACAGCACTGTTACAAACAATAATCTTTCAGGAGTGCACCTGCACAAAACTTTTACGGATAACGCTCCGGGGGTTATGTTAAATGACATCATTGCTGATTCTGAATTCCAGACTGAAAAAGCCATAACATTCACCGCTGCAGAAGCTTATGAAAACGTACTCAAAGGGGCGGGAAGCAGCAAAAGCAGAGACGCTATTGACAGTCGTATAATTGAAGAAGTAAAAACGGGCAAAGCACAGTTCAAGGGATTAAGCCCTTTAAACATTTCTCCATACCCCAAACCGGGAATCATTGACAGTCAGGATGATTTAAAGCCTTTGGATGCCACTGCCGAATGGACTGCATGGCCTGTATTAGATCTGGGTATTGCACCACTGGATAGTGATGGTGATGGTATACCTGATCATTGGGAGAACACCAAAGGACTTAATCCTGAAAAGTATGATTCTGAAGGCCGACATTTAAGCACTGTTTATGACAATATTGAAGTATATCTTAATGAACTGGTCAAATAATTAATATAATAAATAGAAGATAGGTTAAATATAACATTAGTAAATAGCTGTACTTAAGGTTTACTTTATTATAATTTGACTCTTATCTTCTCCTTTTAAAATGGGGTTTAAAAGAGCGATATAAGGGCAAGATAAGAGCGATATAAGGGCAAGATAAGAGCAAAGTAAGAGCAAAGTAAGAGCAAATAACATCTAAATTAGTTCAATATTAACTTGTCTTATTAAGAATTATTCGTAATTTTGTGCACGTGCACATCCTCAGAAATGAAATAACAAAACTAAAATAATATGAAAACAAATTATCAATTACGTTACGCTGCTCATCCTGAAGATGCGAAATCATATGATACTCAGAGATTACGCAAAGACTTCCTGATAGAAAAAGTATTTAGTGCCGATGAAGTAAACATGGTATATTCTATGTACGATCGCATGATTGTAGGTGGTGCAATGCCTGTTAATGAATCATTGCAGCTTGAGGCCATTGATCCATTGAAACAACCGATTTTTCTACGTAACCGTGAATTAGGAATTTACAATGTTGGCAACAAAGGAAAAGTAAGAGTTGGTGACACTGTTTTTGAACTCGATTATAAAGAAGCTCTTTATCTTGGTTCAGGAGATCGTGAAGTATATTTTGAAAGTGACGACTCATCAAAACCTGCTAAATTTTACTTTAATTCTGCTACTGCTCATCGCAACTATCCTGATAAAAAGGTAACTAAAGCAGATGCTGTTGTTGCAGAAATGGGGTCACTTGAAAGCTCAAATCATCGTAATATCAACAAGATGATTGTTAATCAGGTGTTGCCAACATGCCAGCTACAAATGGGAATGACAGAGCTGGCTCCGGGTAGCGTATGGAATACTATGCCTGCACACGTACATTCGCGCAGAATGGAAGCTTATTTTTATTTCGAGGTGCCTGAAGATCAGGCTGTGTGCCATTTTATGGGTGAAGTAGATGAAACAAGACACATCTGGATGAAGGGTGATCAGGCAGTTTTATCTCCTGAATGGTCTATTCACTCAGCTGCAGCTACCAGTAACTATACATTTATATGGGGTATGGCAGGTGAAAATCTTGACTATGGCGATCAAGACTTTTCGAAAATTACAGATATCAAATAAGATTAATGATATTAAACAAAATAAATATTTAAACAATGGTCAATTTTTCATTGGAGAATAAAATAGCACTAATAACCGGTGCATCATATGGTATTGGTTTTGCAATTGCTACTGCTTATGCTGAAGCTGGTGCAAAAATAGTTTTTAATGATATCAGCCGTGAACTGGTTGACAAAGGTATTGCTGCGTACAAGGAAAAAGGTATAGATGCTCGTGGTTATGTATGCGATGTAACAGATGAGGATGCTGTTAATGCATTTATTAAAACTGTAGAAAAAGAGGTTGGGACTATTGATATATTAGTAAACAACGCTGGAATTATTAAGCGCGTACCAATGCATGAAATGTCTGCTGCGGAATTTCGACAGGTTATAGATATTGACCTGAACGGGCCATTTATCGTCTCAAAAGCAGTTATACCACAAATGATAAAAAAAGGTCACGGTAAGATTATCAATATTTGTTCTATGATGAGTGAATTGGGACGTGAAACCGTATCAGCTTATGCCGCAGCTAAAGGTGGATTGAAGATGCTGACAAAAAACATCTGCTCAGAATATGGCGAATATAATATTCAATGTAATGGAATAGGTCCAGGATACATTGCAACACCACAAACGGCTCCTCTTCGTGAGAGACAGGCAGACGGTTCAAGGCACCCGTTCGACTCCTTTATTGTATCTAAAACTCCTGCTGCAAGATGGGGAACAACAGAAGATCTTATGGGACCGGCAGTTTTCCTTGCTTCTGAAGCATCAAATTTCGTAAATGGACATATTCTGTATGTTGACGGTGGAATTTTAGCTTATATCGGAAAACAACCATAAAACCTTTTAAAGGAAACAACTAATAACATACTCATGAAAAAGGGCATTAAAATTCTAACACTTCTATTTATAGTGATACTTTGCGGGTGCAATACATCGCAAAAAAGACTGACGATTGATATTCATAATCCTTTGTCGGTGGACAGGGAAAATGAAATGGTTGAAATTTCCTGGGAAGAGGTACAACAGAAATTGTCGCTTAAAACGGGGCAAACAATTGTTGTAACTGATGATAAGGGTAAACAGATTCCATATCAATTGATAACTAATGGAACAGATAAGGTTGAGACTCTTATTTTCCCTGTATCGGTTGAAGCAGATCAAGATGCCTTTTACAAAATATCAGCAGGTGATCCGGAAGAGTTTCAATCACTTGTTTATGGTCGTCTTGTTCCTGAAAGAAAGGATGATTTTACCTGGGAGAATAATATGACCGCATTCAGAGTTTATGGTCCTGCTTTAAAAGCGACAGGCGAGATAAGCAACGGAATGGACTTCTGGGCAAAAAGAACAGAAGATCTGATTATTGATAAATGGTACGAAAATGATCTTTCGGGAGTGGCATCATATCACACAGACCATGGCGAAGGATTGGACTATTATAAGGTTGGCAGGACACTCGGACTCGGGATGACAGCTCCCGTAAAGAATGATTCTCTGTGTCTTGGCGACAATTTTGTTACAGCAGAGATTCTGGATAATGGCCCGCTTAGGATCACTTTCAGACTTACTTATGAGCCTTATAAAGCTGGCAATAATGAGATTACAGAAACACGAATCATATCTCTTGATGCCTACAGCCTATTTAACAAAGTAACAAATATATTCGAGACAGATACTGCACTGCTCACTGTGGCAACCGGAATTGTTATGCCTGAAGTGAATCCACTGGAAAATGCAGCAAATACAACTTTTGGAGATAATAGCGGCATCATTGCATACGAAACTCCGAAGGATGAAGTTAACGGTACTATATTTACTGCTGCAATTCATCCCAAAGGTTATGGAATAATAAAAGTATCCGAAGGTCATTATCTTGGACTTAACAGCTATAAACCGGGTGCTCAATATACTTATTACACCGGTGGTGGCTGGACTAAAGCAGGATTTGACAGTTCTGTAGATTGGGTGGAATTTCTGAAGGTGGAAAAACAGAAAATTGATCAATCACTCACGATTAATATAACCCAATAAATAATATTAAACTATCTCAATTTATTTATATGCAAAAAGTTGTAACTTTTGGGGAGATCATGCTGCGTCTTGCAGCTCCCGGATACAAAAGATTTATCCAATCAGATAATCTTAATGCCACTTTTGGCGGTGGAGAAGCAAATGTGGCTGTGTCGCTTGCCAATTATGGTATTCCTGTGGATTTTGTGACACGTTTACCAAAAAATGAGATTGCTGAGTGGTGTATCTCTGATCTGCGGAAGTACGATGTAGGTACCAAACAAATATTGCGAGGCGGAGAGAGAGTTGGAATCTACTTCCTGGAAACGGGTGCTGTTGCGCGTCCATCAAAAGTGGTGTACGACAGAGCGCACTCTTCAATTGCAGAAGTTGAGAAGGGGATGTTCAACTGGAAAGAAATACTTAAAGATGCCACCTGGTTTCATTGGACCGGAATCACACCGGCACTTTCACAGGGAGCTGCAGATGCATGTCTAGAGGCTATAAAAACAGCTAATGAGATGGGCGTTACAGTGTCATGTGATCTCAATTACCGCAAAAATCTCTGGAAATATGGAAAAACAGCCTCTGAAGTTATGCCTGACCTGGTTGAAGGTTGTGATATAATACTGGGTAATGAAGAAGATGCTGAAAAGGTTTTTGGAATAAAGCCGGAAGGATTTCAGGTTGAGCATACCGGTGGAGAAGTTGATGCAGCTGAGTTTGAATCAGTTTGCAAGCAATTAATGAATCGCTTTCCACGTGCTAAAAAAGTGATAATAACACTGCGTGGTTCTATCAACGCAAATCACAACACTTGGGGTGGCTGCTTGTATTCAGACAAGCTATACCAATCAAAAAGATACGATATTACTCATATTGTTGACCGAGTCGGTGGTGGAGATTCCTTTATGGGAGGGTTGATTTACGGACTGCTGACATATAAAGGCAATGACCAGAAAGCCCTTGATTTTGCAGTGGCTGCATCTTGCTTGAAACATACTGTATATGGTGACTTTAATTTGGTTTCAGTGCAGGAGGTTGAAACACTTATGAAGGGCGACGGATCAGGAAGGGTTGTTAGATAATAAATTGATTTATGGCAAAGTTTTCAAGATTAAAAGTATATCAGACAATGGAAGATACCGGTATAATTCCGGTATTTTATAATTCCGATGCAGAAGTTGCAAAACATGTTATTAAAGCATGTTATAACGGTGGCATAAGAGCGTTTGAATTTACCAACAGGGGTGACTTCGCTCATGAAGTATTTGCTGAATTAATAAAATGGGCAGACAAAGAGTGTCCTGAAATGATACTTGGAATAGGTTCAATAGTGGATGCTCCGACTGCAGCACTTTACATTCAGCTTGGTGCAAATTTTATTGTGGGTCCTTTATTGAATCCGGAAATATTTAAGGTTTGCAACCGCAGGCAAATAGCATACTCACCTGGCTGTGGCACCACATCAGAAATTGGTATGGCTCAGGAACTTGGTGCCGAAATTGTAAAAGTATTCCCGGCAGGTAACGTTGGCGGACCATCATTCGTTAAAAACATAAAAGGACCTATGCCTTGGTCTAAACTAATGGTAACAGGGGGAGTAGAACCAACAGAAGAGAATCTTTCTGCCTGGTTTAAAGCAGGTGTAACCTGTGTTGGCATGGGATCTAACCTTTTCCCTAAAGAAGTACTGAAAAACAGGGAATGGGACAAAATCACCGAGTTAAGCAAAATAAGCCTTTCGGTAATAAAAAATTTCAGGCTTGCTAAATATTAGCACTCAATTAAATAAATACATGAAATAAACTAAATAATCAATACAAAAAAATCATGAGTAATCTACAACAAGGAAAAGCAAAAATGACCAATCAGCGCTGGACAATATGTCTGATGTTGTTTTTGGCAACAACAGTCAATTATCTGGACAGACAGGTACTTTCTTTAACATGGGCCGATTTTATTGCGCCTGAATTTCATTGGACTAATAGTGACTATGGGACTATTGCTGGTCTGTTTTCTCTATTTTATGCTTTCTCAATGCTATTTGCAGGAAAATTCGTTGATCGTCTTGACACTAAGAAAGGCTACCTTTGGGCTATAGGTGTTTGGTCGGCAGGAGCAGTTATGCATGCATTCTGCGGTCTGCTAACATCAGGAATTGTAGCCGGAGAATGGACTATGAGTTTTGAAGGAGCAAAAGAAGCAATAGCAACTGTTGGAGATGTTTCTTTGGTGGTATCTGTAAGTGTAACACTATTCATTTTTGCACGTTTAGTGCTGGCAATTGGTGAGGCAGGTAACTTCCCTGCTGCTATTAAGGCGACAGCAGAATATTTCCCTAAAAAAGACAGAGCTTATGCCACAAGTCTTTTTAACGCGGGAGCTCAAATTGGTGCATTAATTGCTCCACTAACTATTCCATTCATTGCAAGAGCTTGGGGATGGGAAATGGCCTTTTTAATAATAGGTGCGTTAGGTTTTGTATGGATGGGGGTCTGGGTGTTTGTTTACGAAAAGCCTGAGAAGAATAAAAGAGTAAATGCTGCTGAATTGGCATATATTAACCAAGATGATGATGCAGAAATTATAGCGGCTGCCGAAAAAGTTGCTAAGAACGGAAGTAAAGTGACATTCAAGCAAGCTTTCAAACATAAACAAACCTGGTCATTTGCTGTTGGAAAATTTCTTACTGACGGTGTATGGTGGTTCCTGCTATTCTGGATACCTGCATACTTGAGTCAGGTTTATGGATTAGATTCCATTCAGAGTGCTCCACACGTATTTGTTGTTTATGCCATCTCAATGATTTCAGTTTTTGCAGCAGGATATTTCCCTGCCTACTTCATGAAAAAGAAGAAGATGGACCCTTACCAGGGAAGAATGAGAGCAATGCTTCTTTTTGCAATGTTCCCTGTATTAATTTTATTTGCACAGCCATTAGGGCAGATCTCTGTTTGGCTTCCGGTAATCATAATAGGTATTGCAGCCGCTGCACATCAATCATGGTCTGCTAACATTTTCACTACTGTCAGTGACATGTTCCCGAAATATGCAGTGGGTACTATTACCGGTATAGGTGGAATGGCCGGAGGTGTTGGATCATACTTAATCAATCAAGGCTCCGGTGTTTTATTTGACTTTTCTGCAAACACTAATTTGAAATTCATGGGTTTTGAAGGAATTGAATCAGGATATTTTATTATTTTCATGGTATGCGCATTTGCATATCTTATTGGATGGTTGATAATGAAATCACTTGTTCCAAAATATGAACTGATAACTGAAATGTAATTAATTATAGACTTTTCAATTATTTGAAAGTTACTAAAGAGAGGAAATCCATTACTAAAGGGTTTCCTCTCTTTTTTAAATCAATATCTATTGCATGTATCTGATATGTTTAAAATAAGTGTGAATTTTAAATGAAAAAACATCTATCAAGTTTTATAAACTATCTTACTTTATTGGCTATCTTAGAGGTTAGTTGTAATTAATATTGGTTTTCATACAAAATAATCAATCATAATTAAATCAATAAGATAAACTTTACATACTATGAGGAATTTCATAATATTTCAAGCACTTACAATACTTATAGTATTGGCTGGCTGTAGTGAAGATCATAAATCAACTTCATCAAAACTCACTCCTGTAGATTTCTCTTATGTTCAAATTACTGATAGTTTCTGGAGTCGAATCCTGACTAATCATGTTAATACTACTCTGCCTGTCTGTATCGATCAGATTGAAAACAAAAGTGGCCGCATTAGAAACTTTGAAAATGCAGCTTTAGGGGAAGGAGAGCATTCAGGTATATTTTATGACGATTCTGATGTTTACAAAGCATTAGAGGGTATTGCATATAGTTTGATTAATAATCCAAATCCAGACTTGGAAAAAAAAGCAGATGAATGGATAGATAAATTCACTGCGGCTCAGGAAGATGATGGCTATATCAATACCTACTATTCACTGACCGGTTTGGATAAAAGATGGACCAACATGGATAAGCATGAAATGTATTGTGCCGGACATTTGATTGAGGCTGCTGTGGCTTACTACAAAGCGACAGAAAAAAAACAACTCCTGGATGTGTCAATCAATATGGTTGATCATATAATGGGGCAATTTGGTCCTGATAAACGTCATTGGGTACCGGGACATGAAGAGATTGAGCTTGCATTGGTTAAGTTGTATGAAGTAACGGGGAATTCTGATTATCTTAATTTTGCCCACTGGCTGCTAGAAGAGCGCGGACACGGTCACGGCACTAAAGGAGAAGAGGGTGAATGGAATACTTTATACTATCAGGACTCAGTGCCAGTTAAAGAATTAAGTCAAATTACAGGGCATGCAGTCAGAGCAATGTATCTCTTTTGTGCAATGGCGGATGTTGAGACACTAAAAGAAAACACCGGATATTTAGAATCATTGGAGCGACTTTGGGATGATGTTGTTAATAAAAAAATGTATATAACCGGAGGAATAGGTTCTTCACGGCAGAATGAGGGATTTACAGAACCTTATGACCTACCTAACTACGAAGCTTATTGTGAGACTTGTGCCTCAGTGGGTATGGTCTATTGGAATTCACGTATGAATCAACTAACAAGAGATTCTAAATATGCAGATGTAATGGAACGTTCTCTTTATAATGGTGCACTAGCTGGTGTTTCATTAAATGGAGATCGATTCTTTTATGTAAATCCTCTTGCTTCACATGGTGATCATCACAGAAAAGAATGGTACGGAACAGCATGTTGTCCCAGTCAGATCTCTCGATTTATACCTTCTATTGGTAACTATATTTACGGAATATCTTACGATGCATTATGGATAAATTTGTATATTGGAAACAATACTAGGATCCCCATGCAAAACGGGGAATTGGTTATCAAACAAGAAACAAACTATCCATGGGATGGTGAAATTTCACTCACCATTGAATCTTTGCCTAAAGGAAACAACTTAGATATAAATCTCAGAATTCCCGATTGGTGCAAATACTATTCAATATCTGTCAACGGTGATATAATTAGAGAACCCGCATTAAATAAAGGATATGTTATATTAAATAGAAACTGGAGAAATAATGACAAGATTTACCTAAGCCTTGATATGCCTGTTAAGGTTATAACTGATATTCCTCAAGTAAAAGAAAATATTGGCAAAAAGGCCGTACAGCGAGGTCCACTCATCTATTGTGCGGAGGAAACAGATAATATTGATTTCCAGAATATTTTTATATCAGATGAAATTACTTTCACAGCATATTTTGAACCTGATATTCTTAATGGAATTACTTTGATTAATGCTCAAAATGATGCAAACAAAATTAAACTTATTCCATATTATGCCTGGGATAATCGAGAGGCAGGAGAGATGAAAGTGTGGATTGATTATGAAGAAAAGAAAGTGGTCCCAACTGGGCTTGAACCAGTGACTCCCTGATTATGAGTCAGGTGCTCTAACCAACTGAGCTATGGGACCTCTGTTTCGGTTCAGATATACCGAAAGCGGGTGCAATATTACAGTTTTTTTCGGAATTTACCAAAAGAAATATCAATAAATAGTGCTAATTCCCCTTACTGTTTAAACAACATCAATATAACTAACAAAAAAGCTCACAGGCTATCTGATAATTAACTCGCTTCGTTCACTAACGTAGATATTCGCTCGTTATGGTATAGCTCAAGCAAGCGCTGAATATAATTGTATTAATGAGCGCAAAACTTAAATTAATTATTTTCGGGTTCAATCCAGTCCCCATGATCTTTGATAAGCTGAATAAGATGTTCTACTGCCTCAGACTGAGGAATATTTTTCTCCACCAACTGTTTCTTTCGGTAGAGTGAAATTTTCCCATGTTCGGCTCCAACATATCCATAGTCAGCATCAGCCATCTCCCCCACACCATTTACTATGCACCCCATCACCCCTATCTTCAGATGTTTCAGATGAGAGAAATGTTTCTGTACAAGGGCGACTGTTGCCTGCAGGTCGAACAAAGTCCTTCCGCAACCCGGGCAGGAGATAAACTCCGTTTTGCTCGTTCGCACACGTGCCGCCTGCAATATGCCGAAAGAATAAGCATCGACATCCGTGATATCGATCTTCCCTTGGTTGCTCATCATGATACCGTTACCGAAACCATCCAGGAGAACAGTTCCAAAATCCGCCCCACCTTTGATCTGTAAATCCTCCGGCTCATCTTCAAAATAACTCCTTTGAAGAATAACCGGTACATGGCACTCTCCATTCAGCAGAGCATGGAAAAAGGCTCTTTGCTCCCCCACCCCATTAGGATGAACAGTAGTAAGGACCACAACCACTCCGGGACTATTTTTTAATACTGAAAGCACCTCAGCTGTCAGCTCTGGGTAGGAGATGCGCAGGAATTTAACCCCGGCACTGCAATTACCAATGTTACTTATATTGCCAACGGTAAACAGCGGATAATTATCAATTATCTCTTCCCAACAGTCGAAATCCACAATCGACTTCATCCCTTTCGGAAAGTTCTCTGGAACCTGCTTCCCCACATAAATATAATCGGGGATGAAGTGGGAGTTTATCGTCATATCTTGCGTGTTGCTCCTATCTGAAATCACCACAGGTACGTAATCCCCTCCAACATTCCAAACAGCCTCAGTTTCCCGCCTATCGGTCGAAAATGGAGAGAAACCAGGAAATTGTCGTCCCTCAATGGGTGGATGATTTTGCCGTTGCATCACGTAATCCACCAGCTTTCGGGCTACAGGTACCTCTGCCTCGGGATCTTCGCTCAGTGAAACACGAATGGTATCTCCCATGCCATCGCTTAGGAGAGCACCAATACCTACTGCCGATTTCATACGCCCGTCTTCTCCGTTTCCGGCTTCTGTAACACCCAGATGAAGTGGGAAATGGATACCTTCTTTATCCATGGTCGCCACCAAAAGGCGTACTGCCTTGGCCATCAGAAGTGTATTGGACGCTTTCATCGAAATCACAATATCGGTAAATCCTTCTTCCATGGCTATACGAAGGTACTCCATACACGATTCCACCATACCTTCAGGCGTATCCCCGTAGCGGGTCATAATGCGGTCGGAAAGCGATCCATGGTTTACCCCGATACGCACGGCTGTGCCATGTTCTTTACATATCTGAAGAAAGGTTGCCACTTTTGCACGGATTTTCTCCAACTCCGCTGAGTATTCTTCATCGGTGTATTCCAACTCGGCAAATGTTTTCTGCTTGTCTACGTAGTTACCGGGATTAATACGTACTTTTTCGGCTATGGTAGCCGCCACTTCGGCTGCCCGCGGATTAAAGTGAATGTCGGCCGACAGAGGTATAGTATATCCTTTCTCTCTTAACTGCCGGTGAATCTCACGAAGATTATTTGCTTCGCGCACCCCCTGAGTAGTAAAACGAATCAGGTCTGCTCCGGCTGCTACAATCCTCTCACACTGTGCCACACTGGCTTCAGTATCTAGAGTATTTGTATTGGTCATCGTCTGCACAATAACAGGGTAGTTACCACCCATAGTAATGTTTCCTATATGTACATCAACTGTAGGGCGCCGTTTGTAATTGAAAAAGTCCATATAACTGTTTATTTCTTCAAAGGTAATACTTCTATCCAATATCCATCGGGATCGATAATGAAATAAAGTCCCATTTCTTTATTTTCGTAACAGACACATCCCATCTCATTGTGAAAAGCTCTTATCTCATCATAATCACCTTCCACGCGGACACACAGATGCTGTTCATTATCGCCCATATTATAGGGCCTGTCCCAGTCTCTTAGCCATGTCAGTTCCAGCGTGAAGCCCGTAGCCCCGTCTCCAAGATAGACCAGAATAAATGATCCGTCTGACGCTTCCTTTCTTCGGACTTCTTTCATTCCCAGAGCCCTGCCATAAAAATCGATACTTTTTTGTAGATCGAATACGTTGATATTATAATGATCGAACCTTGCTTTTATTTCCATATTATTGTTTTTTTAGATTGAACAAGATAAGTCTTTTCCGCTGAAAATTTTCCAAAATACACATCTATTTTCAGCAAGTTGAAACCACTGAAATCGGGTTTTGGGGTTTCCGAAGCAGACTCACAAAATTATTAAGGATTACAAAACACATATGATCAAAATATTATATATTTTACCGCTTTAACTGATTACATAATAATTTATTACTACCAGTCCCTATTTTTGAGAGTACGATTGTCCCCTGTTTACGATAAGATTCTCTAACGTGGCAGAGATTCCAGTTAAAAAGTGTTCGATTGCCACAGCATATTTGCGGGTTGCAGACAGACAAAAGGAATTTCAATTATAGAGTATAAGATTGTCCCCGGTGCGATAATGGCAGATATTTACAGCCGTATCCGGATGCAATTTTTTCGAAAAGGTTTACTTTATCGTAGTCGCCCCCAAAATGCATCGGCAGAAAATAATCGGTTCCAATCCTCGATACAAACTGCTCTGCACCGCGCATATAATCTTTCCCCAAGCGCGGATCAACCGGAAACATTGCAATATGCAACCGATCGGTTTTTTCTGATAACAACTCAAGTTCACACAGAAAATGGTTTTCAAACGAAAGTGCTTCCTCTTTGCTCACCTCTTCATTCCAATGCCAGTTATTCAGGTCGCCGGCATGAAAAAAAAGCTGATCGCGATACCACAGCAAAAACGAGCAGCCAGCATCTGTAGATCCAAAAGCTTTTACCCTGAGCCTATGGTCATTAAACACTCCCTCCTTTCTGAGGTAGTGAGCATCGCTGCGTCCTGCCTTGCCACTTTGCAAAAGCTCGTATGAGAAGACATAGCTGATATTCTTTTTCCTTTTTTTCCATGTCAATATTTCAGGATTGAAATGATCGGAATGAGAGTGTGAACATAAAACGTACAAATCCTGCTCTTTACTGAGCAGATAATCTCTAACCCAGCTTTTCCCTTCTTCGCGTGGAACATCTTTGTAAAAATCGAATAGCACAGAGAACTGATCGAATTCAATCAGGTAACAACTGTGAAATATATATGTGATGATCATATCTTTATTACTTATCTTTTATAACAACTTATAGACAAAATGTTCCAAACTATTCACATAAAAATTGGTAAAAACATTAAAATCACTATATCTGCAAAAATCAAATATGCTATCGCGATACATTACCAGGCGCAATTGAGTCAAAAAATGTGGAATCTGTCCCCAATTATTTGCCTGAAACAGCGATAATTAAAAAATATTTTTTTCCTTTGTAATGTACTATATGTTTCACACAAATATTAAAAATCATGAAGAAGTATTTTGCAGAGATGGTCGGTACTATGGTACTGGTATTGATGGGCTGCGGTGCAGCCGTTTTTGCGGGTGCAGCGCAACCATTCGAATCTGTGGGTACGCTTGGTGTTGCATTCGCATTCGGCCTTTCGGTGGTTGCAATGGTCTACACCATCGGCAGTATCTCGGGATGTCATATCAACCCTGCTATCACGCTGGGAGTTTTCCTCTCGGGTAGAATGAGCGGCAAAGATGCCGCGATGTATATGGTTTTTCAGGTCACCGGTGCTATTTTAGGATCTTCCATCCTTTGGTTTCTCGCGAAAGACTCCGGCTCCTCTACTACCTTAACGGGAGCAAACGGTTTTGGGGAAGGACAAATGGCTGTAGCATTCGTTGCTGAAACGGTGTTCACTTTCATTTTTGTGCTGGTAGTATTGGGAGTGACCGCTAAAAACGGACTGAATAAATTCGCAGGTTTAGCCATAGGACTGGCTTTAGTGCTGATACACATTGTATGTATCCCTATCACTGGAACATCCGTGAACCCTGCCCGCAGTATCGGTCCGGCAATTTTTGAAGGAGGAGTGGCTTTTGCACAACTCTGGCTTTTCATTGCAGCTCCAATGCTTGGAGCTGCAATTTCGGCTCTCGTATGGAAAGGTATAACGGTTGAGAACACCACCGTAAAGGCTGCCTGACCTGGCATTTAAACGGGTAAATGACAAGGGTGAATATCATATGATATCACCCTTGTTTTATTTTTTTCATCGTGGCTTTTCAACTAACAAACATGGCTGTGAGAACATATTTTTATGTTGAGTGTTTATTTATTGCACATTTTTCGTAAATTTGCGCAGTTTTTCAGATTAGAATCACAGCAAAACTCCGATAAAATCTTTTTATGGGAAGATCAAAATTGAAATAATTATGAATCACAATTTACTAAAAGGGAAAAAAGGTATTATTTTCGGTGCGTTGAACGATATGTCCATCGCCTGGAAGGTGGCTGAGAGAGCCGTTGAAGAGGGTGCTACCATCACATTGTCAAACACTCCCGTTGCCGTTCGAATGGGAGATACAACTAAACTGGGAGAGAAGCTCAACGCTGAAATTCTTCCGGCAGATGCCACCAATGTGGAAGATCTGGAAATGGTATTTTCCAAATCGATGGAGATACTGGGTGGAAAGATCGATTTCGTGCTCCACTCAATAGGTATGTCGCCCAACGTTCGCAAAAAAAGGACTTATGACGATCTCGACTACGACATGCTTATGAAAACCATAGATATCTCTGCCATCTCCTTTCACAAAATGCTGCAGGTAGCCCGTAAGATAGATGCCGTTGAGCGTGGAGGCTCTTTGCTGGCACTCACATATGTCGCCGCACAACGTGTATTTTACGGCTACAACGACATGGCCGATGCAAAAGCGCTTCTTGAATCCATTACCCGCAGTTTCGGATATATCTACGGACGCGACAAGGGAGTTAGAGTGAACACCATTTCACAGTCGCCCACTATGACAACTGCAGGCAGCGGGGTGAAAGGAATGACAGACCTTATGGATTTTGCCGAACGTATGTCGCCTCTTGGGAATGCAAGTGCCGATGATGCCGCTGACTATTGCATAGTGATGTTCTCTGACCTAACGCGAAAAATCACAATGCAGAACCTCTACAACGATGGCGGCTTTTCCAGCATGGGTATGAGCCTTCGTGCTATGAAGCAGTATAGTAACGGGCTGGATGAGAACCGCGATGAAAACGGTAATGTAATTTACGGATAATAATTGACCTGTTTTCAACAATTTGGCTTCAATTGAAAGATTGAAGCTTTTTTTTTATACATTTGCAGGCTATGTTGATAAAGCTTTATAATGAGAATCCTAATCCACGTGAGATAGAAAAAATAGTTTCTACTCTGTACGATGGCGGTATCGTGATCTATCCTACCGATACACTATACGGTATTGGCTGTGATGCACTGAATGTACGCGCTGTTGAGAAGATTTGTGCTTTAAAGGGGATAAATCCGCAGAAGAGCAACCTATCAATTATCTGTAACGATATGAGCGCTATCAGCGAATATGCCAAAGTAAGCACTCCTACTTTCAAACTTATGAAGCGCAACCTCCCAGGGCCTTTTACATTTATCTTACCCACTACCTCTTCGCTGCCAAAAATATATAAGAACAAAAAAACGGTAGGTATCCGGGTACCCGACAACAATATTATTCGCGAGATTGCCGCACAACTTGGGAACCCGGTTTTAAGCACATCAGTAAAAGATGAAGACGAAGAAATTGAATATACCACCAATCCCGAACTGATCCACGAAAAGTGGGGAGATATAGCCGATATAGTTATCGACGGCGGCTTTGGGGGAATAGAAGCCTCAACGGTGGTGGATTGCACTTCCGACGAACCAGAGATCATCCGTCAAGGTAAAGGGGTGTTAAATCTATAAAATTTAAGGAATCACATTAAAATCTTCACTACTTTCGCAGTCTTATAACCGTAATAAAATTAATAATAAATTCATTATTAGCTCGCTCATTGAATTACAAATATTTACACTTGATATTCCACAATTGAAAACAGTTATATCCATTAGAAATCAACGGATCATATGAAAAGAATATTGTTTTTTCTCTATCTTGTACTTATATTTAACTTATCATGCGAAAAAGAAGATCCTTCAACCAATAAAGGAGATCTTGAGACAGCAACATACAATGCAACAACCAAGTCTTTCACTTTAGAGTACAACAGCGGGTACAAAAAGAGCGTAAGTGCTGTGATCGACAACTCAGTATCCCCTCCAAGTGCAAGCGCCACATTAGACGATGGAACAGTTGTTTACACACTTAATGCAGATACGTCAGGGGAAGCCATTATTACAACATCCGACGTTATCTCAAATTATAAATATGTAAATAAATGGATCTACGAAAATATGTCGGTTTATTATTTGTGGAACGACAAACTATCCAAAAATCCCAATTACATCCTTTATCCTAAAGATTTCTTTAACTCCATCCTTTACAAATACAATGCTACTTCAAATCCTTATGGAGATCGCTTTTCATGGATTCAGGAAGATTACAAGGAGTTGTTGGGAAACCTTAGTGGTGTGAGTTCAGACGAGATTGGATTTGAATATATTTTTGTCTGGGCAGATCAGGCAAAAACACATTATTATGCATTAGTCCTTTATCCCAAGCATGGTACTGACGCCGAAGCAAAAAAGATTGACAGGGGCCGCTTTGTGACGAAGATAAACGACCAGAATATCACTCCTGGCAATTATCGTGACCTCTTTGGCGGCACAGGCAGCAAGAAGCTGACAATGGCGGACTGGAAACTTGATAGTTCAGTGGGCCCAGAAGATGAAGGTTATCCGGAATATATATTAACAAATAGTGGCGATGTGAACATCCTTATGCATAGAAACTTTGCGGAAAATCCGGTATATAGGGACAGCGTATATACTATCGGGGATCAAAAAATCGGCTATCTGGTTTACAATTTCTTTGCCCGTGACAAAGGTGATAAAAGCAACGACTATGATAAACTTCTGATGAACAGATTACAAAACCTGCAATCGCAAGGTATTGACGAGATGGTGCTCGATCTTCGTTATAACAGCGGGGGAGCAGTATCTTCGGCCATTGCGCTGGCAAGTGCTTTAGTGAAAGACAGATCTACCAGTAATGTGCTCACAACCTCACAATATAATTCAATAGTACATAATTCACTTCTTAAGGAATATGGTGCCAATTACAATAAAGATTATTTTATTGATATGATTGAAGGCACAAAAATTCCAATACCATCTTTGAACCTGCCACGTCTTTATGTTCTTACAAGCGGCTGGACTGCCTCAGCAAGTGAGTTCATCATTAACGGATTAAAACCATACATGGATGTGGTTCTTATTGGAGAAACCACATATGGGAAGAACGTTGGATCAATAAGTATATACGAGGAAAATGATTCTAAAAACAAATGGGGCATGCAACCCATTATTGTAAGATATGCCAATAGTCTGGGACAATCTGACTTTACATCAGGATTTCTTCCCAATTATGAAGTGGATGAATTCAAAGATCTTTATTTAGTGGATTTTGGAAATACGAACGACCCACTTCTTGGGAAAGCGTTGTCGCTTATTACAGGACAGACTCTATTCACACGTGCAACATATGTCATCAATACTCAATTCCGTTCTTCACAGATAGATGAAAAGGCTTCAATCAAATTAAGACAGAACAAGCTCAGTTTCGAAATGTACGATGACGTCCGTGGAGATATTATCAAAAGCACTATAAAGAAATAACCCATTCTGGTTGAAATACCTGGAAGAGGGTGTCAAAACTTTTTGACACCCTCTTCCTTTCTACTTATATTATTGAGTCTGTTCCGCAAACCCCAAAACCCGATTTCAGGAGGTCGCAACTCGCTGAAAATCGATGGCGTTTTTTATGGGATTTTCAGCAAAAAAGACTTATCTGAGGGGACTCATTATTCTAATCCAAACTTCTCCGGGATATCATCCATGATGGTGAATAACTCCCCAAGGGTATTGGCACGTAACATAGCAATGCGGGTGGCTTTGAAATCGGGGATTCCTTTAAAGAGAGGAGTGGCCGCCAGGTGACGCCGCATATGGAGGATACCGCGAATTTCGTCGAGTCGCTCCACACTCTCCCTTACCTGCCGTTTCAACACATTGAGATACCAGAGGAACGATTCCCGGGGCAGATGCTCTCCGGTCTGCAAAAAGTGTTTTACATCCCGAAATAACCACGGGGCACCAATGCTGCCACGACCGATCATCACCGCATCAACACCGGTCTCCCCAAACCGCTGAAGCGCAATCTCAGGTGAGGTGACATCGCCATTCCCGATAATAGGAATACGCATACGGGGATTGTTTTTAACTTCACCAATTAAAGTCCAATCGGCCTCCCCCCTGTACATCTGTGCACGGGTGCGCCCATGAATAGTGAGTGCAGCGATACCACAATCCTGAAGCTGCTCTGCAAGCGACACAATAATTTTTGAATCGCCATCCCATCCCAGCCGAGTCTTCACTGTTACCGGCTTCGTCACAGCCTTGACTACCTTTTCGGTGATCTCCAGCATCACCTCGGGGGTACGCATCATCCCCGAGCCGGCTCCTTTACCGGCAATCTTTCTGACAGGACAGCCAAAATTGATATCAATCAGGTCGGGATCCACCTCTTCACAGATTCTGGCTGCTTCAACCATGGCTGCAGGATCGTTGCCGTAGATCTGTATGCCAATAGGGCGTTCCTCCTGACTGAAGAGGATCTTCCGTTTTGTCTTCTTAACATCGCGTATCAAGGCATCGCTAGAAATAAACTCGGTATAAACCATATCTGCACCGAACTCTTTGCACAGCATCCGGAATCCAATATCGGTCACATCCTCCATAGGAGCAAGGAGAACGGGATTTTCAGGAAACTCAGTATTACCTATCTTCATCATTGCCCTGAATTAATAAAATTTACCCAATTTCTCTTTTCATTCATTTTGATTAAAAACCACTAAAATATTATCAATGCCGCTCGGGGAAAAAAGCGGGAATAAATGCCTAGCGTAAATTGATTGTCACATTATTCAGCCGAAGCGGGGAAACATTTGATGCCGCATCTGCAGAACGGAGTGAAACACTATGAAAATCTCTTTTTTGCAATGTGTGGGGCAAAAGCTTCTGTGTATATACTATCCACTCTTCCAAAGGAGTGATGTTATAGGAAAACATTTTATCAAATCCGTTGTAAAATTTTATAACAAGCTGGTTATTTCCTTTTTTCAGTGGCAGAAGAACAATCTCTTCCTGCGATGTTAGTCTTGTGGGAGAAAAATGTGCAGTTACATACTCACCATTGAGCAGAATATAAACTGCATTCCCGCAGCCAACCCTAACAGCCAGAGTCTGAAGGCACGACGATTCAATTTCCTGCAGAAAAAGGATACTTTCACGAGGCTTGATCTTTTCTGATATTTGTTCCCCGTAACGAAAATCTCTCACCATTTTCCATCCGTTATCTGCAAAGCCCACATCAATGGTTACCATACCCTCCACTTCAATATTTCCAAAAACGCCACGTCCTGGCTTCCGGTATAAATTGCCCCATTTCACAGAATTTTTGAGCAGTCTCACCTTTTCAGATGCTGAAGGCTGAAGCGTTACCTGCTGCCTCTGACCATCGATCTCCAGCTCAATCGTTCGTCCAATCTCACTTTCGGTAAATATAATATCTGGTGAGACAACACTCCTGCGGGAGCGAACAGCCCAATCATAACCGATAAGGCTTTTATAACCCGAATAATAGTTAATGCTCGAATGCCCAAAAAGATGCATACTGTTTTGAGATGTCAAAACTGCCCCTTTAGCAACCGGTGAAGGAATCACAACAAAGCCATCATCAAATGTTATTTTAATTACCGGGAAAAGTTCTTCGCTATGCAGGGGCGACAAATCGACTTCAAGACGACCGCCATTTTGTACAAACAGACACGTCTGTCCTGAAGCCAATAGTTTTACTTCACTTACAACTCCACTGAAACCTGAAATCTCAATTTTTGAAGATGACGGCACTCTTTGCACAAATCCATACAGACAATTTTCTCCGGCAGTTATATCTCCCCACTCAAATGAATGTGGAAAAGGATTAGGCTTTGTACCATATATTGCTTCAGCATTCGCTTTTACCCATTTACCGATACCGAGCAGCATATCACGCTCAAACTCCACTACCGATCCGTCGCCTCTGGGGCCGATATTTAGCAGGTAATTCCCGCCACGGCTGATCACCTTTATCAGGCTGGCAATCTTCTCTTCCACTTTCGGTTGAACCTGTCCCCGCACCTGCCACGAGCGATAGCCCCATGTTTCGGGGAAGACGGAAGCGGCGGTCTGCCACGGCACCCCCAACTTGTAGGAAGGATATTCGTTATCAGCCATCACGGCAAAATCCACGAAGTCGTTCCCCAGCCTGCCACTGATCATACAATGAGGCTGCAACCGGTTTACCAGCTCATACAAGCCCTTGCTCTGCAGTGGCGTAAGAGAGCCCATGTCAAACCAGATCTCTGAAATTTCACCGTAATTGGTCATGATCTCCTCCACCTGTTTCAGGTTAAAAAGATAGTGTTCAGGAGTAAGAGGATCGGCATTATGACTTGATATAGGATATGCCTGTGGAAAATGCCAGTCTATCAGCGAGAAATATACCCCGAAATCTATCCCGCCCCTCTTGCATGCCTCTGCAAGTTCCTTCATCAGATCTCTTCCATAAGGAGTTGCATCAACGATGTTGAAATCAGTATATTCCGAGTGGTACATACAAAAACCGTCGTGATGCTTGGATGTTAAAACAATAGATCGCATACCCGCCTTTTTCGCCAGTGCCACAATACTGTCCGGATTCCATTTCAACGGGTTGAATTCACTTGCGGTGTCTGCATACCAGTCGCTGAATATACCGGCAAACGACTGGATCTGTTCACTATATCCGCGAGTAACCGGTTTTCCTTCGTACACACCGCCGTAAACGGAGTATAAGCCGAAATGGATAAACATGGAGAATTTCTGATCAAGCCATTTCTGCACAGGTTTCTCTTGTGCAGAAAGTGTTGTTACAATTGCAGAAAGTAAAAGAAACATTTTCAGCTTCATAGATAATTTCATTTCAGTCCGGGTTTTCATCTCTCAGGTTCTTTAATATATACATAAACATTTCACCTCTTACAGACCGTAATAAGCGCCGAGGTTTAATTAACAGTTGTTCTCTGACGACTGCATGTATTACCAACAGCCTCGATCGCGATCGGGCTATTCAATATTAACAGCTGTTTTCTGATACGGCAGATCATATACTATCACTTGTACCTGACCCACTTCAACATCTCTTTTATGGAGGGTTTCTTCCCGTACATCAGAATACCAACCCTGTAAATTTTAGCTGCGAAAACAGAAATAAGTATAAATGTACCGTACAGCAGCAGAACTGCCAGCAGCTTCTCCCATAAAGGTATTCCGAATGGAATACGCACCATCATTACTATAGGAGAAGTAAATGGGATAAGTGATGTCCAGAATGCCAAAGGACCGTCGGGATTGCTCACACTGTAAAATCCGGCAAAAAATGCAAACATTATTAGCAACGTTACCGGCGTCATAAATTGGCTGGTATCCTCATCACTGTCGACTGCAGAGGCAAACATCGCAAAAATTGAAGCATACAAAACATATCCGCCAATAAAGAAAAGAAGAAAATAGAACGCTATCTCAAACCAATTGACACTAAGGATGGAACTGACTACGCCCTCCATATTGAAATCTCCCATGTTTGCCGACACGGCTGCCGCCTGCTCTGGAGAAGAGATAAGGAAAGACATACCACTGAATAAAGCTCCCAGCAATACACCCCATATCACCAACTGGGTAATTCCAACCAGCCCAATCCCAATAATTTTCCCTATCAACAGGTTTACAGGCTTTACCGAAGAGACCATCACCTCCACAATACGGCTTTTTTTCTCTTCCAACACAGCCTGCATAACCATATTGCCATACATGAGGATAAACATGTATATTAGTATGGTAAAAACCATCCCTATAATAGTGGCAAGCTCGGTAGACGACTCCGAAACATTTCCATCATCGCCCATACGAAAGGTTCTCAAAGATATTTTGTGACCATCCTCTATAATGGAACGAACCCGGGAAATAGCTTCAGCATCTACATTGCTCGACGATGAAAGTTCATCAAGCTTTTGCTGGGTTACCTTCTCATTCAGAGTGCTTTCGATAATTGATTGCAGCTCTTGCGGGGCCTGCTTGTCTGAAGTGAGGGAGACAGCACGCGGATTTTCATTCAAATCGCCAGTAATCTGCAGAATGGCAAATAGATCCTTGCCCAATCTCGACTCCGTATCCTGCTGTTCCTGTTCTTCCACAATATGAAAATAGTATTTACCGGTAGATTTCAACAGTTGGGCATAAGTGCCGGTGTTGTCAATCACCGCTATACTCTTCACCCCTCCTTCATTCAAGGTGGAGAGCCATAAAGGAACTACCGACAAAGCGATCATTAGCAAAGGCATGAGCAATGTAAGGATAATGAATGATTTCTTTCTTACCCTCGTGATATATTCGCGTTGTATAACTAATCCTGATTTATTCATTTTTTATGAGATTAAATGAGATTAAACGAGACTGGCTCTATTTCTGCCTGTTTAGAGTCACGTGTAACTGTTTTTATAAAGACATCAGTCATGGTGGGCAGCTCTTCGTCGTAACTCACCACTTCGTATCTATCGAAAATCAATCTTGCCAACTCGTTACTGCTGATATCGTCAGACTTTTTCACCCGAAGATCGATGAACTCATGGTAAGGTTCCTTTGAGAGCAACGTGAACGAGGGATGCTCAAGGTCAAATTGATTTCCGAAAAGGCGAAAACGAAAAATATTGGGGCGATGTGCTTTACGAACATCAAACACATTCCCCTGCAATACCACCTGAGACTTGTGGATGAGCGCTATATTATCACACAGCTCCTCCACCGACTCCATGTTATGGGTGGAAAGGATGATGGTTTTCCCCTCTTCTTTCAAACGAAGCATTTCGTTTTTAACAATTTCTGCGTTTACCGGGTCAAACCCGCTGAAGGGCTCATCGAAGATCAGCAGGTCGGGGTTATGAATAACGGTAGAGATAAACTGCACTTTCTGCTGCATACCTTTCGACAACTCCTCCACCTTGCGGTTGTACCAGCTCATGATATCAAACCGTTTAAACCATATCATCAGTTCACGGTGTGCATCCTTTTTCGATAATCCCCGCAGCCGGGCAAGATACATAGCCTGTTCACCGACCTTCATTTTTTTATACAATCCCCTCTCTTCGGGCATGTAGCCAATATTATACACATCTTCGTTTCTCGAAGGGCGCCCTTCAATCATTACCCCACCGCTATCGGGTGCGGTGATGCGCGTAATGATGCGTATGAGTGTGGTCTTTCCCGCCCCGTTAGGTCCCAGGAGGCCGAATATTGTCCCCCTGGGAACCCCTATACTCACCCTATATAGTGCCAGGTGATTAGCGTACTGTTTTACTACGTCGGTGGTTTCTAAATACATATGTACAAATTTAAGTTATTGATTCAGATAATTAAATTTTTATTACCGAAAAAGTAATGACTAATCAACATTCAATGTTGTTGATGAGTAACATCGCAAGTTAAGCCAAAAGCTTTTTAGGTCTGTATGGGAGCATGCAAAATAACGAATTATTAACACGCAGTTAGTATTTTAATATAATTCTCTCTCCCAACTCTTTTGAGAGAACTTTTTTTATCTCCTGCAACTGTTTCAATTCAACAATAAGAGAAAGGTTCTTATCCGGGTCTCCTGTTTTCATCTCCTCTCTTATCTCCTTTATTTTATGAAGGATATAGGCATTTTTAAGCTCGGTGGTAGCTCGAGGTACATAGCTGTTAAGCTGATTCTCTTCACTAAGTCTCGAATCTCTGGCACCAACCTCCTCTCCAAGTATCTTCGAATGTATCTTGCTCAGATGATAACGATCGCTCATCAGTTCTGATGCCAGCTTGCTGATCTCAGGATCGGGATGCGACAGGAAATATCGTCCGGAATCGAAACTTGCATCTTCAAGATGATCAACTGCCTCCTCAAAAACCTGCCTGTAGAGATCATTTGAAAACGCAATCTTATCTCGTTCAAGGTCAAACAGCACAAACTCTGTCACACCCGGCCCCACCTCCACCAACAGCTCTTCTTCTATAACGGCTTTACCCTCTTTCCGTTTATGCTTTTCAAATTTCTTGTATATGGGCGTATTCCCATAACGAATTATGTAACGCAGAATTTCCAGTTCATACTTATCGTAAGGATTTCCAGAAGAGAATTTCCAACCGGTTTCACTTCTTGTTGCAACACCAATCTCCTGCTTTTCACTATAGGAAGCCTCTTTATCTTTTTGTTCCTTCTTTTTTTCGTAGTTGCGCCGGCGAATTTTATTTATCTCACCAATGAGCACCCGCTCAGGCATATCAAGCAACTGCGAACAGTCCTGTATATACACTGAACGTGTGATTGTATTGGGTATCAGCGCTATGCTCTCTACCACATTCGATATCAGCCCTGCACGTTTAATTGGATCATCACCTACCTCCTCCAGCAGGAGCTGCGTTTTAAACCTTATAAAATCAACCTCATTATCTGCGATATACCGGTTAAAATCCTCTGCGTTCTGTTTTTTCGCAAACGAGTCGGGGTCTTCTCCTTCAGGAAGCAGCACCACCTTTACATTCATATCATCTTCAAGCAACAGGTCGATTCCCCTCAATGCAGCTTTTATTCCCGCCGCATCACCGTCGTAAAGCAGGGTGATATTCTCTGAAAAACGATGGATCATACGAATCTGGCCGTGAGTGAGAGCTGTCCCCGACGATGCCACAACATTCTCAATACCTGCCTGATGCATTGAGATAACATCAGTATACCCTTCAACAAGAAAACATTTGTCCTGCTTAACAATAGCGCTCTTTGCGAAATAGATTCCGTACAGTTCATTGCTTTTGGAATATATTTCACTCTCGGGAGAGTTAACGTACTTACCTGTATTCTCTACCTTTTTAAGAATACGTCCCCCAAAAGCCACCACTTTGCCCGAGAGAGTATGGACGGGAAAAAGTACTCTGCCGCGAAAACGGTCAACAAGTGGCCGGTTATACTCTCCTCCTGCAGACAAGCCAGTCTTCAGCAGGTAGTCGCGTTTATACCCATTTTTTTGCGCTTCTGCAGAAAAGGCATCGCGTTGTTCGAGGCTGTATCCCAGTTGAAATTTTCTTATGATATCGTCCCTGAAACCCCGTTCACGAAAATAAGTCAATCCTACAGCTTTTCCCTCAGGGTGAGTGTGAAGTATCTTCACAAAATAGTCCCGTGCATACTCGTTAAGGATAAACATGCTCTCTCGATCGCTCTGAGCCTGTTTTTCCTCATCGGTAAACTCTTTTTCAACAACTTCAATATTGTATTTGCGGGCAAGGTATTTCAGAGATTCATAATATGAAAGCTGCTCATGCTTCATCACGAAGTGTATGGGAGACCCACCCTCTCCGCAGGCAAAGCATTTGCAAATATTCTTTGATGGAGAGACGTAAAACGAAGGAGTACGGTCGTCATGAAAAGGGCATAACCCCACATAATTTACACCCCGGCGGCGAAGCGTAACAAAGTCGGACACCACCTCCACAATTTGTGCGGCGTCCTGAATACGACCTATTGTTATGTGATCAATCATTTATAAATACGAAATTAATGATTTATATTGTGAAAAAAAGTGATTTTATAAAATAATATCATACATTTGTATGGGATAATTTGAACTTATATACTATTAATTTTTTAAAAATGAATGCTATCGATTGGTCAAATATATCATTTGGCTATATGAAAACCGACTACAATGTCCGCAGTAACTACCGAGATGGAAAATGGAGCGACCCTGAATTGGAAACTTCGGAGTACCTGAACCTACACATGGCTGCCACATGCCTTCACTATGGGCAGGAAGCATTTGAGGGTCTGAAAGCCTTTCGTGGAAAAGACGGGAAGATACGAATCTTCCGCATGCGTGAGAATGCTTTGCGCCTGCAGTCATCCTGCCGTGGTATCATGATGGCCGAACTGCCGTTAGAACTCTTTGAAGAGATGGTGTTGCTCGTTGTAAAGAAAAACGAACATTTTGTCCCACCCTACGATAGTGGGGCTTCACTCTACATCCGGCCGCTGCTTATCGGCACAAGTGCCCAGGTAGGTGTAAAGCCGGCAAGAGAGTATACTTTCCTTATTTTTGTAACACCCGTGGGGCCCTATTTTAAGGAGGGATTTAAGCCCACACCTATGGTGATCATGCGTGAATACGACCGCGCAGCGCCACTTGGCACGGGAACATACAAAGTGGGTGGCAACTATGCTGCCAGCCTGAAATCGGGAGAGCTAGCACACGAAATGGGCTATTCAGCCGTACTCTACCTCGACGCCAGAGAGAAAAAATATATCGACGAATGTGGCCCTGCCAATTTTTTCGGCATCAGGGATAACACCTATATTACACCAAAATCCGAATCTATTCTGCCCTCTATCACAAACAAAAGCCTGATGCAGCTGGCAGAAGAGATAGGGCTCAAGGTGGAGCAACGTCCCGTATTAGAAGAAGAGCTTGCCACATTTGAAGAAGCGGGCGCTTGCGGCACAGCCGCCGTAATCAGCCCCATTCTGCGGATCGACGACCTAAGTGAGAATAGATCCTACAAAATTTCAAAAGACGGGAAAGCAGGCCCTATATGTGAGCAGTTGTATCATAAGCTCCGGGCCATTCAGTATGGTGACGAACCCGATAAATATGGTTGGGTGACTATTGTTGAATAAACTATAAAAAGCGGCTAAGCCGCTTTTTCCATTTTATTTCGCATCCCACTCTTTGTAGGGATGCATAGAGAGTGATGAGTTGTAATAGCGTATGTCTCCAGTTACTTCACCCCGCAGCCAATCAGGCTTTTCAAAAGGCTCATCTTCCTCTTCCAGTTCGATCTCCGCAATAACCAGCCCTTCGTTGCTACCATAGAATTCATCAACTTCAAATAAATGCCCTTCATAATTGATAAGATACCTGATCTTATCAATCACGGCTCCCTCACATAACAGCAGCATCTCTTCGGCATCCCCTACCGGAATTTCATACTCCCATTCGTTCCGTTTTATCCCCCCTTCCTCCGAAGCGCTTTTAACGGTAAGAAATGCCTTTTCTCCATTAACACGTACACGGATAACACTTGTTCCTGAAAGGGACAAATAGCCCTGTTTAATTATAAACCTCTCAAAAGAATGAGTTCTATAATCTCCATCTACCAGAAACTTACGTTCTATTTCGTATCCCATATATCTATCAGTTTTATTCAAACTTACATAAAATATTTGTGATTCTGTATGCCGCTTTAAAAAAATAAGCAAGAGTCCTGTTTTCTTTATCAACTAACATAAAAACAGTCTTGCAAAAAAGGTTTGCATCCATTACGAATAGTTAGCTATCAACAACCGGACAAAAACCACCGAATAAAAATTCGCTTATCCGATAAAAACTGAAGCAATGTTCTTCCCGACGATTAATGTAAATAAGAAATAAAGAAAATGAAGATGGATTGAAAGCGTTCACTGTTTGTGAAAAGAGATAAAAAAACTATGTTTTTAGAATCTCGTAATCTCTACGAAAAAATAAAAACATAGTTAAGATTTTGGTTGGATTAAATAAAAATCAATGCGCGTAATTCTATTCTTTATTCAATGAATCCACAACAAAAATAATATATTCAAAGAAATTGGTAATTTTTTATTTGTACTTTTTTTGCATTTTGAGGAAAATTTCCACGATTTCACCATTTTTCTCAACAGTGTTCAAATGAACCAGTACGACACGGATGCATACATCCCCGAGAGAAGCAAAATAAACCAGTTCGATCAAATCATGGAACTATGAAGCAGATGGAAAACATGAAACAATACGCCGGAAAGAGATAGTTAATGTAATATTAAACCAGTACATGCCATATTGCCAAAAGTTGTAAATTCAACATTGCCACTTTTTGTACATTTTAAATTTGCTAATTACAGGGGGGCGACTCATAACGGTTTTTGACCAACTAAGACTCAGGTCTCAGCATTACACATTAGAAAAAGGTGCTCAATTAACTATAAAAATAAAACCTGTCACAGTTTAATTTACACAACCAATAAAACCTGACACAGTTTAATTTACACAACCCAACAATCGTGATATCTTCTATTACCACCAAAAGTGACGAAGAACCATTCTTAGTTACCGCTAACATAAGTGTCAACTTATCTTGTTTCCTACGATAAGGGCATAATACTTATTCTAAAATCACATCTTCTAAATATAAAACTACGCTTTGATAAATATTTTGCAAATTAGGATTTAAACCTTCTTTTAGCAAAAAGTCTCCATTGATATTCAATTCATTAGCCCAAAATGAGGGTTTAAGATTGTTAAGTTCTTTTACATGATAAGTTTTACTTGGATCTAAACCCTTTAATTTAAAATTAACTACAGAGAGATAACCTCTATATTTTAGGCAAAAGGCATAAAACACAGCTCTCTTTTTATCCTTACTTACGTACATTAGTGAATAATAACCGGAGTCATCATATGGTGAAACTATTCTATACAAATCACCAAATTGAATTATATCACGTATTTCTTTATATTGTTTTATAGATGTTTTCAATATTTGTTTTTCTCCAGTGTTAAGATCACTCAACTTCATCTCAAACCCAAGTCTACCTGTCATTGCTAAAGCCATCCTAAACATTAGAGGAATAACCCTACCAGTATGTTTATTTGGCACGTGAGAAAAATGCGCACCAGTTGAAATAGCTGGATAAATTAAATTTGTACCATATTGGATAAAAGCTCTACTATATGCATCAGTATTGTCGCTTGTCCAATAATCTTGATGATATCTTAATGAGCCATAGTCTACCCTTCCTCCTCCAGAAGAACAGGCCTGTATCATAACATCTGGATACTTTTTCCGAATTCTATCATAGACACTATAAAGACCCAGCACATATTCAATCCAAAAATGCGACTGTTTGTCTGAAGGCAACCAAGTAGAGCCAACCGATTCAAGATGCCTGTTTGCATCCCATTTGATGTATGATATATCATCCGACATTTGCATCACCGAATCAAAAACATTGAATACAAAATCCTGTACTTCGATGTTACTTAAATCCAACACCCATTGATTACGTCTTACTGGTATTTCACGACCTTCTGCTTGAACTATCCATTCTGGGTGCTCTTTAGCTAAGTCACTTTTAGGATTTACCATCTCTGGCTCAATCCATATTCCAAACTTTAGGCCTTTGCTAACTGCATATTTAGCAAGATAGTCAATTCCGTTAGGCAATTTCTCTTTGTTCACTTGCCAATCTCCCAATCCCATTGTGGCATTATTTCTTGGGTAATTATTCCCAAACCACCCATCATCCAATACGAAGACTTCTATTCCTAATTCAGCAGCATTATCAATCATTTCCATTATTTTTTCTTCTGTAAAAGAAAAATGCAAGCCTTCCCAACTGTTTAAAACTATAGGGCGAATCGCATTAGGGTCATATAAGCCATCCTTCCTAGCCCAGTCATGCAAATTTCTGGAGACATCGCCGGCTCCATTTGAACTATAAGTAAACACCATTTCCGGTGTTGTAAATTTCTCTCTTTTAGCTAAATGGTATTCTGATGCATATGGATTAATACCAGCTGATATATTCAAAGTATTGAATTCGTCAATTTCAAAATTCAACTTATAGTTGCCACTCCATGCCAAAGCCCCAGCAATTACCTCTCCATCATCCTCCTGTAGCGGATTATTAAGTGATAATAAGAAAGAAGGATTTTCACTATGCGTAGCACGAATACCCTTTCTGCTTTCAATAGACGTAACACCATGAGGTAGAGGTGTTTCTTCTGCCGTCATTTCAGTTGTGGCAATACCATAAAATTTAGTCAGGTAATATCTTCTTGCATCAATTGGTAAATAAAAGGAATAAAAATTATGCAAAACAACATCTCCATCTTCGTTATTGGTGAATTCTGTATACATTGTAAAAACATCTTCTTTTTTAAAAGCTTTAAAAATAAGTAATACATTAAATGGATATTTCCTATCTTTAAGATAAATGGTGACAATTTCAGTATTGTTATCCTTCGCAATTTCTCTTTCTAATTTTTCAAATACTAACTCTGTATTCAAATCACCATCAAAATGTGTTACACGTAGTGCCGGTTCTCTAAAATTTTTACCTCCTGCGGTCGAATAAACTTCATTTTTAGTTGCATATTCGACAGAACGATATGATTTTTTTGATAAAAATGGAGATGAATCCATGAGTTTTTCTCCAAAATACCTGTGAAGTAACACCCCTTTTTCATCTACCTCAAATACTAAAGATAAATTGTCAGTATTTAATTTTATTAGTTTTGATTGGCTAGCAAATAAAACGACATTACTAAAAAAAATAAATAGTAGAACTATTGAAAATTTATAGATATTCCTCTTCACTTGTTTTTTGTTTTAGATAGTTATAATATTAGACAAATAAACACTCAATTGAATGTTTATTTGTCTAAAAATATAATTTGATAAAATTGCACTCAAAATAAACTATATGCAAATTTTATTTGATCTACAGTAATTCCATACGCACTAATGTTGAACCACCTTGTGACAAAGACACGTCTGTTGGCTCATTGGTTTTCCATGCACCTCGAGTAAAATCTGGTACATCAACAGGTTTTGATTTATTAGCAACAGACCATTCACTTAATGGCCAAATTACACTCCATAAGGCTGCGTCATAAACATCTTGATCCATAGGGAGTCCATTACGAAGGCAGTCAATTAACCTCCATGTCATTAAGAAGTCCATTCCACCATGGCCTCCAACTTTCTTTGCCATGTCCCCTATACGTTTCAACGTTTCTGGCGTATATTTATCCTCTAGCTCCTTCATCTCTGCATCATTCAACCATTTTTCTTTTGTAGAAATCCTAGCTGGAAGTGGATATTTCATACATGCTGCTTTTGTACCACTTAGCATATGTATTCTGGAGTATACTCGTGGACTTGTTACGTCGTATTGTAGCATAATAGTTTTACCGTTTTCTGTACGAATTAAGGACGTATTCATATTGCCACAAAAATTACTACCATCAAATCTTTCGTAGTATGGGTCTTCTTTTGCTTTTTCATGCACTGCTTTACCTCTCATAAAATCATCTGATGACATAGATACCATGTAAGTAAACTTGTCTCCCCTGTTAATATTCATTGCTTGGCAAACAGGACCTAAGCCATGAGTTGGATAAAGATTACCATTATGTCGTTGTTTTTCCTCGAGTGCCCAAATCCTAGATTTTCCGCTAACCAATCCATCAGCTCCACCTGAAGAGTGTATATATGCAGCATCTGCATGAACGACATCTCCAAAATAGCCCTTACGAACCATATTTAATGTAAGCAATTCAAAGAAATCATAACAACAATTTTCCATCATCATACAGTGCCTCTTCGTATTTTCAGATGTTTCTACCAACTTCCAAGCTTCATCAATTGTGAATATTGCAGGGACCTCAACAGCAACATGTTTCCCTTGCTCCATTGCATAGATAGATATAGCTGCATGTAAAGGACCTCTCGGAACAGCAATACTTACTAAGTCTATATCAGGATCTTCACAAGCTCTTTTCCATGCGTAGTCACTACCGGTATATACCTTTGCCTTTGGAAGTTTCTGGTCGGACAATAATTTTTGAGTTTTATCAATAGCAGAAGGGTCGATATCGCAAATCGATTTAATTTCAACCCCTTCTAAAAAAGTCATTTGTCTTAGATTACTTCTTCCTCTAGATCCAACGCCAATAAATGTAACTCTTACTTTATCAATTTTTGGCGCACGGTAACCACACATATTGAATGTTTGCCTTCTCACCTCTTTTTTACTCGATGACAATATAGCACTTGAATCTACATTTGCCAATATATTAGTTGCGCTTAATCCTACTGTTCCTAGTGTTAAACCTTTAATGAAATTTCTTCTACTTTGTGCCATTTATTACTCTTTTAAATGTATTTATTTGTTATATACTCCATCCATCTTAATTAGAGACTTAAATCTAAAAGTATCATAGTTTTCAGTCCCACGATTAAAGGTGCGCCATCTTGTACCATTCCTTTGGTCAGTGTGATTTCCTCCCCAAAGTGCACTTTCTGCGAATGTAACAATGTCGCCCTTTACACCTATAACTATTGCAACGTGTCCATTAAACCACATTAAATCTCCTGGTTTAATGTCATATCTACCAGTCTTGAGAGGAACCTCTTTGCTCCCTGGAAATACCCGATAACCATTTGCCCATGTTTTATCAACCAATTCAGCTTTAGAAACTTCACCGTTAACTAAACACCAACCGATAAATGAGGAGCAGTGCAATCCGTTTGCATAAGTTTGTCCTAAGTTCTTTACGTCTTGTTTAAAATCAACAGGTTTTATTACGTCACATCCCCATGCTGGGTATAGGTAGCCATTTTCTTCTATATTTTTCAAAAACAGGCCTTTTCTTGAATAGCGACATACCAGCTTATAAGCCTCTCCTCCAGGCTCGTACGCATAAGGCACTACATGATCCATAGTGACCTGGAAGTTAGCGGCAGCAACCACTTTCTCCCTTTTATTTGGAGCTTGTGCTATAGCTTTAGCTAAAGCCTGATTCATTTTATTTATATCATCATCTGAGTATTGCCCACATTTAAGAAATGGACGATCATCAATTCCTGTATAGTTGTAGCCTGTGAAGGTATCTTTATCTTCTATCTCGTTTACAACTTTATCTGACTCTTTTGAGCAAGAAAAAAATAGAGTGATTAATACAAAGACATATAACATTTTCTCATACATATTTTTCATATTCAATTAATTATTTACAATTTTAATACAACGAGCAGGTCCTCCAACTGAACCATCATAGCCCGAATTTTCATATATATCCCAATTATTTATACTCATATGGTAAGGATTACCACTACTAGGATTTTTTGAGCTAGACCAATAGAATGCCCTGGCACCAAAACTATTTACTTTACCACCTTGAAGGCGACCTGGCATTGGGAAATAACGAACTACATCGCCACTGTTATTAGAATCCCACCACTCTTTCTGTGTTATAAGACCTGGTTGAATTGCAACGTCACCCAAATAACGAGCTGTTATTTCTAATCTAGAAGTGTTATTGGGAGGTGTTGTTTCAGTAAATGTGCCAATTTTTCTATATTTGTATGCTGTTTTATTAATAATTTTATATTCAAGTTCTTTACCATATATCCCAATTCTATCATTAACGTTTCCAGGTGAATAATAACTCTGTTCTTCATAAGTTGGAAGACGCCAACCATCTGGACAAACATTCACTGCGGTTGACTGAATATATAACCCACTTCTGTCGTTATCATGACTGTCTGTAAAAACTTTAGGTGTTGGCCCTACATTGTATTCGGCTAATAGAGGAAATGGGTGATCCTTAGGGAATGGCACACCTTTCTGTATTAGTGCTAATGTTATTGTTTTTGTTGAATCTTTATCTAAAGCTATAGTGATTTCACCCGTATGTTCTACATAACCTAAATCATTTTTAGGTGTAGTTAAAGTGAGAGTATTACCTACTAAGTTTTTCGTGAATACATCTCCAGTTAACTCTATTTTGAATGGCGTTTGTTTGACCTCTAACTCAACAACATCATCTCCTTCTTTTTTCATATGCTTTTCATTAGCTGTAATAGTTATATTCTTACTTCCACCCTCTGAAGTAAATATAAGCATATCCTCAACCGATAATATTAATTCATATATGAAAAACTCCGGTGATGCCTCTTGAACAAGCTGAATAGTAGTATTATAATAGGGCTTATCCTTTAAAAATACAAAAAGCTCTGCTGTACGTTCATCAGATTCATTCTTTGTAACTTCAACCTTAATCGTATAATTCTCCTTGGAAGCAGTGAAACCATCACTACCCTCTAAAGAATATTCAAAATCTGCGTTAACTATTTCATCACTATTAGGTTGATAAACATCGTTTACAAATTTCTTTACAATTTCTTCTGCTTTAATAGTCAATGTCTTTTCTCCTCCTAGATAGTCAAATTTTTCCATTTTATCAGGATTTACCGACAATTGATATTTCATTTCATTGTACTTGATATCCTCCAATGGTTCCTCACTAGTGCAATTTAATAATATTATTGGACTGAATAATATTATTGCAAAAAATGTGTTTTTTATTCTAGACATAACAAATAGTTTAATTATTAATATTTCTAATCTTTATAAATGTTATCCATACGGATTAACCATTTAAATCTGTAGGTGTCGTAATTTGTGGTTTTCATATTAAATACGCGCCAGCGCACGCCATTTCTATTATCTTCATGATCACCACCCCATAAAGCACTTTCAGCAAATGTTACTATATCACCTTTTATACCTATTATCATGGCAATATGTCCATTTCTTTCATCAACAGGAAAATACATCAAATCACCTGGCTTCATCTGCTCCAATCCTTCTTTTAATGGGACCTTTATGCATCCTGGAAAATTTCCAAAATCGTTAGCCCAGGATCCCTCTAATATATTTTGTGTCACTGCATCTGCATTGTAAAGACACCATCTAATAAAAGAAGAACAGTGAAAACCTACTTTATATGTGTCTCCTAACTTATTTAAAGACGCTCTGAAATCATCAGCTAATCCAGATGATAGAACATCACATCCCCAGGCTGGATACAAACGCCCATTTTCCACTACCGTATTCAAAAATAAACCTTTACGTGTATATTTCCATGCCAGCTCGTATCCTTCTTCATGAGACTCATAACCAAAAGGAATTGCATAAGGTAATGTTGCAAGAAAATGTGCAGCAGTAATGGCTTTTTGACGTGTCGTTGTGGCCTTCTCCATTACTTGTTTAAAAGACAATTTCAAATCTTCAGCCTCTTTATCGCTATATTGCTCACATCTCATAAATGGCCTATTATCTTCACCTAAATAGTTGTAACCAATACCGTCAGATCGACTAACATTATTTTGACTGAACAACAAATTAGTAGAAAACGCTAATAAAAATATAAAATAATAATATTTTTTCTTCATTATTTAATCAATAGTTCGTTAAATATTTAGTATAAGAGTCATGCCGCAATTGACTCAAAATCAACAATTTCTTTAATAAGTTTATCATTTAATCTTCTGTTAGGCTTTATGCCGGACCAGAAGTAACCAATCCAGGGAGAACACTTTCCTGACTTGGATATATAGCTGGAATCAATGGTTATTGCCTTACGATCCGGATAATATCCTTTCTGACAGGGAGAGAAGCCAATCAAAATCCTTCGAGAAGTTCTGGCGAAATCGTTGTTCACAAGATATGCCATACCTTCCCATTTGAAGGGAAATAATCCTGCCGGGGATAATTATGTATAAAACTAATGTCTCCATAAGGAACAATTTTAAACTTTTGTTTAACTTAGTAGTTAGTTTATTTGAAACATAACTACAGATACTCCTATATTGGTTAAGTATGCTGGTTTTACCCATCTTTACAGTGTTTGGAATTACTATAAAGATGCTGATAATAAGTTGTTTAACCTTCTTTTTTGCGTCATATTTCATTATATAAAGCATTGATTGTTAATCAGTTAATTGGATGTTGGCCTCACTATTGATTTAATCGATTATCTATTTTTAATATATTCCATACAGATCCACTTCTGCTAAATTAGAAAAAGAAGCTCTGTTACTTTCTGTGAAAACAATTTTCAAATATCTTGCTGGTGTTGGTGCCACCTCAAACATTTCATCATATGACATTAAGTCTGCATATTTCCAATCACTTAATTTTGTCCAAGTTTCATTATCAAGGCTTACATAAAACTCACCACCTTTCGTGTCTGACCTATACGCTGATTTTTTCTTAAATAAATGTATTTTCGTCAACGTAACTTCTTTAGCCAAATATAAAGTAATGTGATGTGGAATCTGAGCCAAAGGTTTAGAATATTTGCTATGCCACCATGTATTATAATCACCATCTATGACATTAACTGCTTTTCCATCTTCTGCAGATGTTTCCTCATCAGAAACTTCTATTACTTGCCAGTCTTTCTTTTCAATCATAATTGGCAAGAAGGAAACAAACAATAAGAACTCTGACTTCTCTTCATTTACAGTTTCTTCAGAAGTGCTAGTTAATTGCAACGGTATAATATAATCACCGAACAAATAATTTCCATTTTCATCTAAAAAGGCAGACTTCTTAATAGTAAATTTAATAAATTGCTCCTTAGATAATGCAGGTATTGTCAATGAGTTGTTAGATAAACTATTAGTATACGCCAACTCAGGTAACAACTTGTATGTTGTATTATTTTCTGAATTGTATTTCACCACCAAGGACTCATCAAAATTTACTCCTACTATAACATCCGATGTGTTATGGTATGTAGTATGAACTTTTAAATAGTAATCGATCTCTTTATCAGAATTAGGAAACATCAAAACCTCATCATTGGTTTCAGGAAATTCAACGTAAGCATCTTTTATGTTCGGATGAATTATAGTTGTTATATGTAATGAATCTGAGACTTCTGCTTCTGATTTTGATCGCAATAATCTAATTCTACAAGGGAGTACGTATTCAACTTGATTGGTTTCCTTCAAACTTTTAATTTTTTCAGTATTAAAAACTATAGGGAATGATTTCTTGTAGTCGTTCGGACCAAAATTAATGACGCTTGACTCTATAGTATAAGTATCTTCCGGCAACATCTTATAATTAGTATTATTATTATAATTATAGATTAACATTGGTTCTTCATCGATTACCAATTCTACTGCAGCTTCCATACCTGTGATACCGCTTTTAACAACATAAAAGTGATATGGAGAGTTATCTGTAAAAATATCCTCTTCTACAAAACCACTTTTCAAAATATAAACTTTATCATCAACCATATTGTGCATCCGACTATCCTCACAAGAATAAGATACAAGTAATACAACGGCCAAAATTAGTTGAATAACAACATTAAGCTCATTTAATATATATTTCATAATTTATTTTTAAATAAATGTTAGACCTATTTTATTTTACCAACCATAATTTTGTGTAATATTTACCATTTCACTCAACTGATTCTGTTGAATTGGGAAAAGATAATGTTTATCTTCAAAAACCAGTTTACCTGGGAATACCTTATTTGTACGTTTCCAAGATTCGTCATAAGTTGTGGATGTGAGATCTAACGTAAAGTTAGGTTGGTTAGACTCTTCTTTTGCAATCATCCATGTCCTAACATCATAATACCTGTGACATTCAAATGCTAATTCAACCATTCTCTCTTTCCTTATTAATTCTCTCAACAACTCTTTGTTACCGATAACTTCTGGATACGCTTCTTCAAGTTTATTGAGTCCGCTTCTTTCTCTAACCAAATTTACATACAATAAAGCATCGTGTTCATTTCGACTTGGCTTTTCGTTACATGCTTCAGCGTAATTTAAATATATCTCTGCAAGTCGATAGAAAGGCCATACCATGTTACCAAATTTAGCTTCTGCATAGTTATCCGTTGCATCGAGAAACCCTCTCCACAAGAAACCCGTTTTACAACAGTCGTCTAGTGGACTATAAGCTGAAGTACCTGTAGAATGGTACGTTACTTGGATTATACCTTTATATCTATTAATCCAATACATTCCATGACCCAAAGTATTTGCATAAAAGCGAGCATCTCTGCCTATGTATGTGTTATTGGCTCTAAGAGTTGCAAAATCATCAAGAGGATGTGTCCAGTTATCAGTAAAACCTTTAATATCATATCCAGATTTTGGATCTATTATTGGCTCTCCATTACTCTGATAACCTACAACAGGATAGCGCCCTGATTCAAGCATTGGATAAGCATCGATAAGTTTCAAAGACATACCATATCCAGCATTTCCCCATGGGCCACCAGTCGCTCCTTTTGGTAAGCATCTAGTTCTGTAGTGATAAGCATCACTTATATATTTTCCCCAAATAAGTTCATCATTCCACTTATCTAATATAACTCCTTGACAAGACTTTATAGCCTTCTGAAATGGACTTGTAGCTTCTCCGTCATATTCGTATAATGAATATTGGTTTAAATCTATAATATCCTTTGCCGCTTTTGCCGCTATTTCCCATTTATTTGGGTCTGAAGTCTGAGGGAAAAGATAATCTCCTCTTATATTTTTCATTTTACCTTTGTAAAGATCACACCCGTTGAACAAAGGCCTTGCAGCGTACAATGTAAGTTCTGATTTAGCTGCCATTACTGCCCCTTTAGTTACTCGTCCATACCATGACTGATCGGTAATTGTCTCTGGAAGATCTAAAATTGCCATATCGTATTCTGATATTATAAAGTCTAGATTTTGATCAACAGTATGTCGGTCAAGTGTATCTGGTTTAACATAATTGTCAGAGTTTTGATCTCCCCATATATATACAGGACCATACTGCCTAAAGAGTGTGAAATAAAAATAAGCTCTTAAAAAACGCGCCTCAGCTTTCATTATTCTGCGTTGCTGTTCATTTAACTCAATACAATTATCAACATTTTCCATAAATATTGTAGCCTGATTTATTCCTACATATCTATTCTCCCAATTATGATAGTCAGTATTTGCTACACCCCACGTACCCAATCTATGAGTATTCCACGAACCATAAGGCCATGACCACAATGCTTCATCACTTCTAGCTGTTACAGCCCCTTCTCCGGCCAAGCCATCAAATTCGTTTGGAAGATATGAATAAACATGTGCTAAATATCTTTCTGTCGTTGTCCTCTTGGAAAATGTCTCTTCTAAAGTTAATTGATTTTTAAGATTAACCTCCAGAAAATCATTACAGCGAACAAAAATCACTGACAATAAGACAAGTATAAAATTATAATATAAATATTTTGATTCCATTTTAGACTATTTTAGAAGTTTATATTTAAACCGAAGTTAACTGTTTTCATTAAAGGATATGCTGATCCATTATTTGTTCCTAATTCAGGATCCCAAAGTTTGAAGTTACTTATCGTTGCTAAATTTACTCCAAGTGCATAGAATCTTATAGCTGAAACTCCAAATCTGTTACTTACATTTTTGGGAAGAGTATATCCTAATTCTGCATTTTTCAATCGCAAGAAACTCATATCTCTTTGCCAGAAAGTAGATGGCTCACTATTATTTTGATTTTGTGTTAATGACAGTCTTGGATATTTTGCATTCTCAGTATTATGCAATGACCATCTGTTATCTGCAATATCAGCAAAAATCTGCCCTCCTGCCAGTATGTTACCGGTGGCTCCATATAATGAAGTTCCACCAATAATTCGTGTAACATTTGTTACACCTTGGAAAAAAATAGAAATATCAAACCCTTTCCAATTTATACTTGCTCCAAAACCGTAATTCATTTCTGGTATTGTAGTACGTCCTATTGCAACCTTATCAAATTGGTCGATAATTCCGTCACCGTTAATATCTTTATATTTTATATCACCTACTCTAGGATTACTAAATTTCTGAATGGGGCTGTTATTTAATTCATATTCAGACTCAAATAGTCCTAATGCTATTAATCCTCTTTGTTGATTTAAAGGTTCATTAATTTCCTCTTGATATGCCCAAACTGGAGTGGGTTTATCGTCATATAGTTTTTTATTCCTATTGAAGGTATAATTACCTCGCAACGAGATAAATAGATCTTTATTAACTTGTTTATAATATTCCAACGAGGCATCTACACCTTGGTTTTGCATCTTACCCAAATTCACATAACGTTGAACATTTATACCTACAACTGAAGGCACACTCTCTTGTAGAATGTATATTCCTTCTCTTCTGTCGAAGAAATAATCAGCGACAATTTTAAGTGAGTTAAAGAAACCAAACTCAATACCTGTATTAAATTTCTTTGCTTCTTCCCATGCCACATCAGGGTTGCCTGGATAACCGGTTGATATCCCAGTCCGTGTGCCTTGTCCACTACTACCAAACGGATATCCGGCTGCAGATCCGTTCATTTCTGAGTTAAATGCAAATCTACGATTTCCACCAATTTGGTCATTACCAATAATACCATACGATGCCTTTAATTTCAACAAGTGTATAATTGGTAAAAGGTTCTCGAAATATTTCTCATTGCTTATTAAGTATCCCACTGCTACTGAAGGGAAAAATCCAAATCGTTTTTTCGGAGAGAAGTTCTCAGAACCATTATACCCAAAGTTAAATTCAGTGAAATATTTGTCTTTATATGAATAAGTCAAACGACTTGCAATACCATTATTTCTATAAGGAATTGCTGCTATATAATCTGCAGGAAAATCGTTTTGGTGTTGACGTAAACTAAATAGGAACATTGCTCCTATTCTATGAATGTCATTGAACAAATTATCATATGTGACAGAAGTTTCAAAGTTTATTGTTTTTGTTCCTCTGTTTGAACGAGCTAAAGTCAGATAATTAGACCCTTCCACCGTTTGATTGAATATCAATTCACCATTTGGATCTCTACCTATTGCTAAAAAAGCATTAGGCGAACGGCGCTGGTCTATCGTATTAGAACTCACAGCATCCCACGAAAATTTAGCGTTTGCTTTTAATCCAGGAGTAATAATATCTGAGAAGTCTTGAGTAATACCTATTAACGCCTGTGTATTGAACCATGTATCCCTTGAATAACCGGTGTAGTTTGTAGAATAATATGGGTTCATTCCAACTCTACCCTGAGCAAGTGAACCATCTGAATAAACAGGTGCAATGAAAATAGGAGGTGTTGTAACCAAGCCACGCCATATATCACCATGGTTCGTACCTAATCTATTTTTTGTATCAAACTGATTAGCTAAGTTCAATGTCAATAACGTTGATTTTGTTATGTCTACATCAACATTAGATCTAAAACTAAACCTGTTATAGTTAACATCGTTATCATATTCTGGATTCTTGAATGTCTTATACATTCCGCCTTCCCTATAATAATTGCCTGATACATAATATTTAAACTTCTCACCTCCACCTGTGATATTAATTGAAGCTTTATAGTTCGGTGTATTTTTATTGAAAATCAAATCCAACCAATCTACATTTGGATATAAATCAGGGTCTGATTGATCAATATACTTTTCTTTTTCCCAAGATGGTATGGGAGTAGATTGTGACAAGTCGAAATTTATATCGTTATAGTAATCAATCCATTGCTCTCCATTAGCTAATTTAGGAAGTCTTGTAGGAGCAGAAACGCCATACTCAGTTTTTACATTGACTTGAGGCTTCATACTTTCTCTACCTCTCTTTGTAGTAATAAGAACTATACCATTAGCACCTCTTACACCATATACTGCAGTTGCTGTTGCATCCTTCAAAATAGAAAAAGAAGCTATATCTTCAGTGTCCACCAAATCCAAATCACGTTCAATACCATCTACTAATATCAATGGCCTGTTGTTTGCACCGAATGTACTAACACCTCTAATCCAGAAATTGGAAGAAGATCCTGGTTCACCGGAACTCTGAACAGACACAACTCCTGCTAGCTGACCTGCTAGTGCAGTACTAATTTTTCCAGCAGGCATTCTTATTTCGTCTACCGAGACACTTGCTATAGAGCCAATTACACTTTCTTTCTTTTGTTCTCCATAGGCCACAATGGTCACTTCATCAAGCGTGGTCGTTTTGTCATTCAGGGTTATATTGATTATTTTTTTACCATCCAATACTACTATTTGTGTTTCCATTCCAATAAAAGAAAACGATAATTTATCATTTGGCTTAACATTTATACTATATAAGCCATTGACATCTGTTATAACCCCTCTTGTTTCTCCTATAACTGTAATAGTCACTCCCGGAAGAGGATCGTTCTGTTTATCTACCACTTTTCCAGTAACCATAATTTCTTTTTCTTGTTGAGCAATTAAATTTTCAATAAGGTCAGTTTTTCCACTCGAATTTTCCTTTAAAATATAAATTGAACGGTCGGAAACGAAATAGGTATTATCAGTACCTCTGAGAACTTGGTCAAGAATACGTTCCACTGTTTCTTTATTGGCATCAATAGAAACTTTCCTGTATACATCAAGTGCAGCGTCTTGATAGAAAAAAATAAATTCACTCATTACCTCTATCTCATCTAACACTTGCTTAACCGTTACATTTTTCATGTTAATAGACAACTTCGTAGACTGTGAATATGTGTTACTGGCAAGACATATACTAACACTCAACGAGAAAAATAAAAAAAACATTTTCATAATTATGTAACCACTCCTGGTCTTAGCCTTTTTTAGGCTAAAATGTCTTTGTTTTATCATACAGTTATTTGTTTAAATTTAGAATTACTTGGAATTATTTTCAATTATTTATTTATGATTATTCGTGTGTCCCCTAAAAATTAGAAAATGTTCTTTTAAATTATTGATATACTATATTTTACAGGCCTTTTTTAGGCGTGACGATTTGAATTTTTATTCTTGTCCTTTTTATTATTAAGAAACAATGAATAAAGGCAAATTCGTGTATGCTCAATGAGGTTGGTACCTATTATATCTTCAACAGGGGATATGTTGATTACACCCGTCTTTATCGGATTACAAAACTGGTAATTTGGAGTAAGAGCCAAAAAGAATCTGAAGTTTGAAATCATGACGCACAATCCAGTGAATGAAGCTACAGACGTCATAACCGGTCAAACAGGTTTCTTGAAAGGATTCTACACATCTAAAGATTACTTTAAAAGCCTCAGGAGAGTCGCATTTTATGATAGGGATAAGAACGCAGCACTCATATTCATTACAAATAATTTTGAATTAACAACCGATCATATTGCAATACTTTATAAGAAACGTTGGCAAATAGAACGCTTTTTCAAATGGATTAAACAGCATCTAAAGATCAAATCTTTTTGGGGAACTTCTCCGAATGCTGTTAGAATCCAAATATACAGCGCAATTATCGCATATTGTTTGGTTGCGATTTTAGGACATGATTTACAAATCAACCGAACAACTTACGATATTTTGCAAATTTTAGGAAATTCTCTTTTAGATAGAACTCCTGTAAATGAACTATTTACCAATATAGATATCAATGATGTCAAAGATCGAAATGATAATCAACTGACGCTCAATTTATTTTAAGTGGACAGTAGTGATTTCATCTCTTAATTTATGCATCCATTTGTAATAATGGTCAGGCAAATAAATCTGTTGCTTTCTTTCGTTAAAATCGACCATCACACCCCAGCCACATTCGCATAAAAAAGCAAAATGATAAAGGAATTTCGTAAATGGTCCCATCCATTCGCCAGTCATTGTTGATTGACAAACTTCCTTTTGATAGCTTTCATCATCCAACCATTTTCTAATTTCCATTTTAGCTATAGCCTCCCAAGACTTTAATTTTCTCGGTTCATCAACTTTATATTTTGTGTTATTTATGTCCATATAGTTTGCTTTTTTTACGCCCGCCACTTCTGCTTGCAAACCTCGGTAGAAATCCCCTTGTCAATTTTCCGGTGTTTACATCAACACGACCTCTGATTCCGTTTACATCATGTGCAAAGTTTAAATCATCGGCTTCGAGTAGCCTTTTGAGATCTAACTTACAATCGTTTAGATGAACGGCAGTAATATCCATCATCACCTCGGTTTTGTCAATATTCAATCCCATTTCGATTGCTCTTTCGGCAATTTTGCCGATAAGCACGTCTTCTTCTTTAGTTGAATTCCAATTAATCATAACTTTTAGTGTTTAATTTTTATTGAAAAAACAGCCGTGAACTTCACAGCGGACGGCTGCAGGTCATTTAAAAAAATCACAGAATCGCTGCAAGAAGGATTATTGTAACCAGGAAAAAAATCGTTAGTACAACCAAGGCCCCCGCGGCCATCGGGCCGTACTCCCAAGCCGTGCAGGCAGGCGGACTGGTCATCACCTCCGGGCAGCTGCCCATTGACCCCGCCACCGGCGCGTTCCCCGAGGGCGTCGGGGCCCAGACCCGGCAGTCCCTGACCAATGTCAAGGCTGTTTTGGAGGGAGCCTCCACCGGCATGGATCACATCATCAAGACCACCGTGTTCCTGAAGGACATGAACGACTTCGGCGCTATGAACGAGGTGTACGCCACCTTCTTCACCGAAGGCGGCTTTCCCGCCCGCTCCGCCATTGAGGTTGCCCGCCTTCCCAAGGACGCGCTGGTGGAGATTGAAGTCATCGCCGCCGTGTAAACCCCGTTTTTCAGCATGGGTCAGACAAGGTACTGTCCGCCAGTCGCGGGGGCCGGGCCCCAGGCACGCCGGCCCCGCGATGACCGGGGTATCCTCTTAAAAGTAGGCATGATATGCCAAAAATGGAGGTAGTACTTATGAGCACCAAATATCCCCTGAATGTCCCGGCACCCCGTTCCTTCGCTTATGTCAAGCGGAATATCCCCGACGTCACCCTGGAGCAGCGCGAACGCGCCCTGAAGGCCACCCACTACAACGAATTTGCCTTTCCCGCGGGCATGCTCACCGTTGACATGCTGTCCGATTCCGGCACCACCGCCATGACTGACGTGCAGTGGTCCGCCCTGATGCTGGGCGACGAATCCTACGGCCGCAACAAGGGTTACTATGTCCTGCTGGACGCCCTGCGGGACTGCTTTGAGCGCGGGGACGACCAAAAGCGCGTCATTGACCTGGTGCGCACCAACTGCCAGGACATTGACAAAATGATGGATGAGATGTACCTGTGCGAGTACGAGGGCGGGTTTTTTAACGGCGGCGCCGCCCAGATGGAGCGGCCTAACACTTTTATCATGCCCCAGGGCCGGGCCGCCGAGTCGGTACTCTTTGCCATCGTCTCCAAGGTTCTGAACCAACGGCATCCCGGCAAGAATTTCACCATCCCCTCCAACGGCCACTTTGATACCACCGAAGGCAATATCAAGCAGATGGGTTCCACCCCCCGCAACCTGTTCAACAAGGCCCTGCTGTGGGAAGTCCCCCAGGGCGGCAAGTATGAGAAGAACCCTTTCAAGGGCAACATGGACACCGAGAAACTGGAAGCCTTGATTCAGGAAGCAGGACCTGAGAATGTCCCTCTGGTTTATACCACAATAACCAATAATACCGTCTGCGGCCAGCCCGTCTCCATGGCCAACCTGCGGGCTTCCGGCGCAATCGCCCACAAGTATGGCATCCCCTTCATTGTCTTCGATGATTAATAGTTGAATTGGTTTCTTCATCATCTTTTGCTTAAATCATAAAATAAAAGGTAGTTCCCCTACCGGTTTCGCTTTCAACCCATATTTTACCATTGTGTCGTTTTATAATCCGCTGGACAATGGTAAGACCTATTCCAGTGCCTTCGAATTCCGCACTGCTGTGCAATCTCTGAAACGATTTGAACAACCTGTCGGCGTACTGCATATCGAAGCCAACGCCATTATCCTTTATATAGAAAACAACTTGCCCGTTCTTTTTACTTTGTCCAAACTCAATTTTTGACACTTCGCGATTGCCTGAATATTTCCATGCATTGTCAAGCAAATTTTGCAGGGCAATTCTGATAAGGTTTTTATCGGCAATGGCGCGTAAGTTTTTCTGTATAATAATTTCCGATTTTCTGGCCGGGTCGTTTAATTTGAGTTCTGTTATGATGGAATCTGCAATGGCGCTTAAATCAGAAAACTCAGGATTGACCCCGGTGGTGGCCAGCCTTGACAATTTCAACAAATCATCAATGAGTTGGTTCATAGACTGGCTGGCTTTTATAATTCTTGAGAAATGTTCCTTTGACTGCGGATCGATTGCGTCGCCGATATTTTTCAGCAGTATATTGTCACTTGTAATCTCGATAGAAGCGGAATATCGGTACAGATCCTCCAAACGGTTGTCCACACTTTTCTGCACATACGCGTTTAAAGCCGTATTCGTTTCCATGACGATCTTTTCCAAGACATATAAAACATAACCGAAGAGCAAAGAGCAGAGCAGAAGGCATGGAAGCAATACCGCAAGCATGGAACGAAACCAACGGATGGCATGATTTGGATGAGGCATGATTAGCGCCGCCCTTTCGCATTTTTACGCTTTCTATTTTACCATGAAAACAAAAAAGAAACATTCAATTTTTGCTATTAAAATTTATTCAAAAAG
>ENA-UOOK01000349-UOOK01000349.1-fermentation-metagenome-genome-assembly--contig:-NODE-349-length-60441-cov-6.335442_pt1 | contig 60441 bp, 49 predicted proteins | sample MGYA00245777_ERZ724023 | MGnify/ENA primary metagenome ERZ724023 (study PRJEB28704, sample SAMN03018312) | fermentation metagenome | biome: anthropogenic terrestrial biome; feature: soil; material... | reverse complement strand
GTCCACACATTGCCTCGGTGGTTTGCGATCTCCTTCACGGCCTGCGAGAGAACAGGGACCTTGCCATCTGCGTTCCAGAGCCCGTGTTCGCCGGCAAGCTGCACGCCGGGGCGGTTTGCGATGTAGTCCACGAAGCCCTCCCGTGTATCCAGCAGGTCGATGTACTGCTCCCATACCAGTCTTATAAACTCGGCGGCGTTCTCTCGCGTTGGCGCTTTGATATAGTCCTCGTATTCCAACATCTCCTGCGAGGTCGGAAACTCCCTGACGAGCCGCGAGATAAAACTGTCCTGCTTCTTGGTTGCGGGGAGTGCTGCGTTCTCATCGGGCAGCAGCTCCACGCCCTCCCGCGTCGCATAATATCGGACACGGTGCGCCAGATGAGAAGCGTCACGCCCGCCTTTGAGGTAGGGAGAGATAAAAACTAACCGAGCCATTCATCGCCGCGGAGCTGCCGCTGGGTATCGAGGGCTTCATCGAAGCTGATCTGCCCGTGCGTTTCCTTTACCTCACCGACAGCGAAGCGGCGCAGCTCACGCCGGTCGATAGGATCGGTTTTGAAATGTGCGGCGATGGTGTGCGCCATCATATTCAGTTCCACGCACCACTTAAAGATGAGGCTTCGCAGGCGGTTGGCATTATCGGCGAGGATGCCGCGCAGGGTATCTACCAGCGTTTTCGAGAGATACTCCGACACATCCTCCGTGGTGAGATAGCCCATGTAAAAGCGGAGAGCTTTTTCTGTAAACTCTCCTCGGCTTTTGCAGTTATCCGCCTCCAGCCAGCCGTCCATACGGCTGATAATGTCCGGCTTGCTGGAAAGTGCTCCGGTAGTTTTAGATATTGTAAGAATTACAACGCAAAGCCCTTCTTCACTCATTTCATCGAAGGCCGCCTCGTGAAACATTTGCGCCTCACGGGCAAGCTCATCGAAGCCCACTCCGCCAATACGCGAAGGAGTTCCCGTGAAATAATTATCAATTACTTCCCCGGCTAATCCAACAGCTTCAAACAACTGAGCTCCATGGTAACTTCGAAGGGTCGAAATACCCATCTTGGAAAGGATTTTCATCAGACCTTTATCTACGGCCTTGATATAGTTCTCGCGAGCCTCATCATAGCCCATCTTTATCTTTCCTAACTTCACCATCTCATCAATAGAGGCAAAACACAGATAAGGATTAATAACGCTGGCCCCATATCCCAAAAGCAGGGCAAAATGCATGACTTCACGAGCTTCTCCGGTTTCTATTATCAGCCCTACCTGCATCCTCTTTTTAGCCCTGACAAGATGATGATGAACGGCTGATGTAGCCAGCAATGATGGAATAGCAGCCATCTCGGCAGAAATATCCCTGTCACTCAATATTATGTAATTATTGCCCTCATCAACGGCCTTGGCTGCTGCCACACAGATCGCGTCAAGCGCCGTGCGAAGACCGCGGCCTCCATCCTTGAGCTTAAAAGTCATAGGAAGAGTGACATGGCTAAACTCCTCACGTCTGAAGTCTTTTATCTTACCCAGATCCGTATTGGTTACCACAGGCGAAGTAAACTTGATAGAACGGCATTGAGCCGGAGTTTCAATCAACAAATTTTTAGAGACCGACCCGATATAGCTTGTCAGTGCCATGACCAGACTCTCGCGAATAGGGTCGATGGCAGGATTTGTGACTTGTGCGAAAAGCTGACGAAAATAAGAAAAGAGCCTTTGAGGCTTAGCCGATAAGGCAGCCATAGGCGTATCATTTCCCATCGAACCAATAGGCTCATTGGCCGAGGTGGCCATCGGAAAAATTATCTGCTCAACATCTTCCTTATTATATCCGAAAGCCTTAAGGTAAATATCAAACTTATTGCCCAAAGATGACGAAACACGCTGTTTCACTTTAATATCGTCTAATCTTATTCTATTTTCCTTAAGCCAGTTTTCGTAAGGATGCAGGCGCGAGAGCTGTGACTTGGTCTCTTCGTCAGGAATAATAATCCCAAGCTGGGTATCTACAAGCAAGAGCTTGCCAGGCCGCAAGCGACCTTTCTTCACTATTTCGTCGGGTGGGAAGACCTGGACTCCAACCTCAGAGCCCATTACTATCATATCATTTTTTGTAATCACATAGCGCGAAGGGCGCAATCCGTTTCTGTCAAGTGTTCCGCCGATATAACGACCGTCAGAGAAGAGAATGGAGGCAGGCCCGTCCCATGGCTCCATTATTGTGCTGTGATATTCGTAATAGGCTTTCAAACTTGGCGGGATAGGATTCTTATCGTTCCACGATTCCGGAATAAGCATAGTAAGTGCATGCGGAAGGCTCCGACCGGTCATAAAGAGAAACTCAAGCACATTATCCAGCGAAGCTGAATCACTTTTACCGGGCTCAATAACCGGGAAAAGCTTTTTCAAATCATCGCCAAACAAATCAGACTCCAGAAGCCCTTCACGTGCCTCCATCCATAAGCGGTTGCCTTTTATTGTGTTAATCTCACCATTATGCGCTATCATGCGGAAGGGTTGAGCCAAATCCCACGTAGGAAAGGTATTGGTGCTAAAGCGGGAATGAACAAGAGCAATAGCACTTGAAATCTCAGGATGCTGCAAGTCAAGAAAGTATTCACCCAACTGCCCCGGCGTCAACATTCCCTTATAAATAAATACTTTGCTTGAAAGGCTGACGATATAGAAGTGAGATTTTTGTTTAAGTGAGGAATTTCGGATTTTTCCCTCAGTTACTTTTCGCGCAATATATAGCTTACGTTCAAGTAAGTCTTGCTCATAATCGCCACCTACAAATATTTGCCTGATCATCGGCTCATTGCTTCGCGCAATATCGCCAAGTGCACGATTGTCAACAGGAACATCCCTATATCCTATTAGTATCAAACCTTCCGACTCAAGTTGACTGTTGAGCTCCTCAATACAGGCAAGGGCATCTTTCCCGTTTCGCGGAAGAAACACTAAGCCTGAGCCATATTTACCGACAGAAGGCAAATCAAAGCCTAAGCCTGGTACTAAGCCTTTGAAAAAACTGTCAGGCATCTGCATCAATATACCTGCACCATCACCCGACTTATTGTCAGAACTTTCGGCGCCGCGGTGAGTCATATTTACTAAGACTTCCAGGCCCCGGCGAACTATTTCCTTAGATTTTATGCCCTTGATATTTGCCACAAAACCGATTCCACAGTTATCATGCTCATTTGCCGGGTCGTACATACCTTGCGCCATCGGCAATCTATCTCGCATATTCATAGCTTTTTATTGTTTGCCGGCTAAGTAGAACTGCTGTAATCCAAGATCTGCGAATCAAGTGGGCATTCAGAGTTCTACACCTTGTTAATACTTGTTCTTATTCTGAAGAAAGAGGGCTATTGGCCCGGGAGCGATTTTCTGCCTATCACTTGCATCTGTTACAAGAATCATTAATGCAAAAGCAGAACGTTACAAATTTACATCTTTATTTTACGTTTTGATGTTTTTTGGGTCTTTTTTCTATCGTTTTGAATCTTTTTTAACACTAAAAGAAGGAAAACATCATTTTCAGAATAACATTTTGACAAACAAAAAAGTTCATGAATAAAGACAATAAGGAGGCCTCCGTCAGCCCAAGGTGCGGATTAGCAGTGACCGGTCATAAGCAGGTTATGACCAATCACTGTATTTATTTGATTAGTGCTATTTGTTAAGCTTTCGAACTATCAGTTTTTCCAATCCTATAATTGGAAAAATCAAAAAGCCCACACCAATGGCAACCATAAGGTCACGTAAATCAAGTGCCGTTGTGCCAAACACCTTTTGCATAAAAGGAGTATAGATAAATAAGGAATGTAATACCACAATGATTGCTATCCCAACAAAGACCTTCTTATTACTGAAAAATCCTATATTAAACACCGAATCTTTAAGGGAGCGGCATATTATCATATAGAACACTTGAAAAACTATTACAAAGGTCACAGCAATTGTTTGAGATTTTGAAAGTGCAATAGAGGCTTCAATACCTTCTTTAAGCGCGTTGGAGTACTCCCGGCTAAAAAGTAAAAGTGTACCGGCAGTCATAAGTATTGACACGAAGAATACACGAAATGTTACAAAGGCGTTAAAAAGCGGTTCATCCGGCTTTCTGGGAGGTCTTTTCATTACCTCAAGTTCCTTCACTTCATAGGCCAAAGGCAGAGCAAGAGCTATCGCTGCCACAAGGTTTATCCATAGCAATTGAGTTGGCAGCATTGGCAACAACAATTCCTTCGTCAAAGGATTGAAAGGGAAAAACATAATACCATAAACTAATATCAATGCTAACCCTAGATTTGTGGGAAGTAAAAAAGCAAGTGATTTTAATAGGTTATCATACACCCTCCGCCCTTCTTCTACTGCCGCACTGATACTTGAGAAATTATCGTCTGCCAAAACTATATCGGCCGACTCTTTCGATACAGATGTCCCGGTAATGCCCATTGCCACGCCAATATTCGATTGCTTTAGCGCAGGTGCGTCGTTCACGCCGTCTCCGGTCATGGCAACAATCTGATTACTGTCCTGCAATGCTTTTACCAGTCGCAGTTTGTGCTCGGGCGCAACACGTGCAAAGATATTAGTGTTTGCTGCTGTTTCTTTCAGGGTTTCATCGTCCATTTTAGAAAGCTCAACTCCTGTAACAACATCCCCACTCTCAGATAAGCCTATTTCCATTCCAATAGATCTGGCCGTAGCCCTATGGTCACCGGTAATCATTTTCACAACAATTCCGGCATCGTGGCATAATTTGATGGCTTCTACTGCCTCGGCACGCGGCGGGTCAATCATCCCCAGCAGACCAATAAACTGAAAGCCGTCCTGCACATCTATATCTGACAGCTTTGTTTTATTAAAGTCCTTTTGTGCAACCGCTAATACACGCATACCTTTAGAACCCATCAGTTCTATCTGAGCTAAAACCTGTTGAATTTCCAATGGAGAGCCTCCAATATGCACTGCACATCGCTTCATTATGACTTCAGGAGCCCCTTTGATAATTATCCTGCGCTCAGTTTCGCCGTTTAATGTTGCCATATACTGCAACTGCGAATCAAAAGGAATAACATCTTTTCTGGCATAATCCTGACGTAAATTACCGGGATCAATTCCTGCCTTGGCTGCGGCAACTACTAGCGCCGCTTCTGTCGGGTCTCCCGTAATACTGTAATATCCGCCTTCCTTCTGGATGTTTGAATCACTGCACAAGACTGCATCTTTAAGTAAGAGCTCAATATCTGCGGGCAGTTCCTTTACTTCTTCATTATTGGCCATAAACACGCCTGAAACGCTATAGCCTTCACCTGTTAGCTGCAAATGATGAGAAGATGTCCAAAGTTCCCTTACAGTCATTTCATTTCTGGTAAGAGTACCTGTTTTATCAGTGCAGATAACAGTAGTGCTACCCAATGTTTCTACGGCAGGTAGCTTACGGATAATGGCCTTTCGTTTTGCCATACGCTGAACCCCGATAGACAAAGCAATTGTTACCACAGCAGGCAAACCTTCCGGGATTGCTCCAACAGCCAGGGCTATGGCGAAAATCAAACTGTCTTTCAAAGCTAATCCTAGCAAGACTCCTTGCCCGGTAGCCCTGACCGTTCCCATTACCAAAATCACCAAAGTAATTGCAATAATACCTATTGTCAGATATTTACCTATAACTTCCAGCTTTTGAGTAAGAGGCGTTTTTAAGTCGGTTGTCTGACTGAGCATATCAGATATTTTGCCAAGTTCGGTAAGCATACCCGTTGTAACGACAACTGCCGTGGCTGAACCCGATGTAACCAGAGTACCGCTATAAACCATACACTTCCTGTCTCCAATAACTGCATCCTTAGCAACCGGGTCAATAGATTTCTGCGAAGGCAAAGATTCCCCCGTCAGAGCAGCTTCTTCAACACTAAGGTTCTTTTGGTTAATAAGCCGCATATCGGCAGGAACACGGTCGCCTGCTGCCAATTGTACAAGATCTCCCGGAACGATTTCAGCTACCGGGATGGTGGTATATTGGCCGTCCCTTAAGACCGTCGCGTTTTCCGGAACCATATCAGCAAGTGCTTCAATAGCTTTTCCGGCTTTATATTCCTGAATAAAACCAATAATTGTATTAATAACAACCACGGAAAGAACCACCAGTCCATCAGTAATTTTTCCCAACAAAACGGCCAGGGTACCTGAACCTATAAGAACCCAGATAAGAGGATTGTTGATTTGTCCCCATAAAAGCTTTAATATTCCATCTCCCTTATCCCTTTGTATCAGGTTTTTCCCAAATTCTGATAAGCGTTTTTTTGCTCCAGCAACACTTAGTCCATTTTCTGAACTCTCAATAAGATCAAGCACTTCAGAGCTTTCTACTGCGTGCCAATTCCTCACTTCCATATTACTATCCATCTCCATAACATCAATAATATACGCTTATTAGCCTTGTTCCATGATAATTGTAGCAGGTAAAAGTACAAATTTTGCAGACAGGCTTTATTTAATCAACTGTTAAAGTTATTTGATTTAAGTAACAAGGCAGAAAATCGTGCCTTTCTAAGATCTTTTACCTTTCCCGAGATTATGTATTACACCCTTGCAGGCTTGAATGAATAGAAAAACATCCTAACATAGGGCTACGCTTCGCTTCACCCTATGCTATCATACCGCGCACCTTCGGTGCTTAAAACAAAGCTACCACAACCGTCGAGCATTGACCACTAACCCTTATCTTATTTTGCTCCGTGCATCTCCCTTTTTACTCTTCGTTCTCCGTGTAACACGAAACTCCAAAAATGACTCGTGCTGACGGCACTCTACAAATATGTGAATATGTTTACGACGGCCTAAAGGCCGCCGCTACAATATCTGCCGTGTCTACGGCACTCCAAAAGGAAATTATACAATTTTATTAGCAGTAACTGCATCTCAATAAGTCCCCGTTGCTTCCTTCAATATTACTTCTTTTCATCAACCCTGCAAGGGCGCAGAACCTAAGCATAGGGTGAAGCGAAGCGTAGCCCTATGTAAGCACAGCCCTAACTATCTTAGCCCTGCAAGGCCGTAGTATCCGTTTCCAGACATACCTTTCATCATGAATGGAATACAGGCACGAGGAATCTAATCGTTTTTACCGGACACGGGTAAAATTTACTATTTGATTAGACAACATTTGTTTTGTATTTTTGTGTAGATACTGATTCTACAGCAGTACCGATTTATTATTGGAAAAAGGTATTGTGAACCGTATCCAGAACATTCAGAAGCTTAGCGAGGAAGACAAGGGACATTTGTTTGCCCTGATGGATGCATTTTTATTAAAATGCAATGTTCAAAGTAATTTGGTTGCATAACCAGTTAAAACCAGTACTATGAACATACAAGCACAAAAAGCGATTATTATAGAGCAGTTTAAACAGGTGGACGATGTAAACCTTATCAATGCTATAAAAAACATTCTCGATTATGCTTTAAAAAAAGAAAAGGAAAGCATTGGTATTCCGGAAGCCCACCAAAAACTGGTAATGGAACGCTTTAACAAGGTAAGGGAAAACCCTGAAATACTTTTGGATTGGGACGAAGCTAAAAAAACGCTCAAAGCCTGATGAAAAAGTACAAAGTAAAAATTGAACCGCAAGCCCTTACCGACATCCAGCAAATTACCGACTGGTACAATGAAGCTCAGCCAGGTCTTGGGAAACGGTTCCAGAGTGTAGCAATTAAGCAGATTAACTCTTTAAACAAAGATCCTCATTTATACGCTATCCGTTACAAGGGAATTCGCTGTGTGATTATTAAAAAATTCCCCTACATGGCTCATTTCTAGATTAACGATGAAAACAATACGGTTGAAGTTTTAGCTCTAGTCAGTACTGACCGTAACCCCAAAATCTGGAAAGAAAAAACAAGCAAGCACTAATTATCTGGAAAACTGGGAATAGGCTTTTTTTATCATACTCAATACAGGAAAAGACGCACTTCATTCCGGCAGCGCCTAACAGGTCATTGACTACTGTAGCCCCGTTGCTTCCTTCAATATTACTTCTTTTCATCAGCCCCGCAAGGGCGCAGTATCTATTCCCAGACATACCTTTCATCATATTCCACCTTGTATTTTTTCAAAAAGGCACGATACTCATCCTGAAAAGACCACTTACGATGATGATCGTGTTGATCAGATATCTTCCCGGATGGACTGAGTCCTTCTTTTATGGACTTTTTGTCACATTGAATACCGAATCCGGAGGATTCAAATGTTTATAGCCAATTGAATAAGATAATCTATACGACTCCGGCGGAGTCGTACCCTGTTTTGCGTGGAAAAACGCTTAATACTCTCCGAAAAAAGCAAACCAAAATTATCATACCGAAAGCATTTTCTCTTTTTTAAAAACATTTTTATTCATTTTCTTGCTTTTTTATTTCATTTTGTTACTTTTGTGGTGTTACAGGTTTCTATTTGTCATTTTTTATCAAAATCATCTCTTATGTGCGGAATTTGTGTTTATACCGGCAGCGACAAGCATTTGAAACAGGGCCTTATCGATGAATTTGCCAAATTAAAGTACAGGGGTCCTGACAATACAACAAGCAGTGATTTCGGGATAAATGGCTGGATTGGCTTTCACCGTTTGAAAATCATGGACTTGTCGGATTCAGGCAATCAGCCTCTTAGTTATAAGCATATTAGCATGGTATGCAACGGAGAAATATACAACTTCCGGGAGCTGCGAAAGAATTACGAAGGAAGCTTCCCCTTCCAGTCACATAGCGACTGCGAAGTATTACTTCCTCTCTATATGGACAAAGGAATAGTTGGAATGGCTAAGGCTTTGGATGCCGAATTTGCTTGTGTTATTTATGACGATATTGAAAAGCGCTATTTCGCGGCACGCGATCCAATCGGAATACGTCCTCTCTTTTATGGCTTTGATAAAGCTGGAAGCATATACTTTGCCAGCGAAATGAAGAGCCTTCACAATAGCTGTGTGGACATAAAGCCCTTTCCTCCAGGACACTGCTATGATGGTGGCAAGTTTGTACAATTCACTGATATTGCAAAAGTAGAGTATTATAAGTCTGAGGAGCAGACTAAAATATTCGAGCGTATCAACACCCTTTTTACCAGTGCAGTGGAAAAAAGAACAGAAGCTGATGCGCCCGTCGGCTATCTATGCAGTGGAGGCCTTGACTCCAGCCTGGTATGTGCCATTGCAGCACGTTTGAGCCCCAAACCCATCAGGACCTTTGCTGTCGGAATAGAAGACGGCCCGATTGACACCAAATATGCACGCATAGTAGCTGATTATCTGGGAACAGAGCACACAGAATACCTATTTAGCAAGCAGGATATATTTGATTCACTAAGCACTCTGATTTACAGAATAGAGAGTTGGGATATCACGACAATTCGCGCATCGATAGGAATGTATTTGCTATGTAAGCATATTTCGGAGACCACTGATATAAAGGTTCTGCTCACAGGCGAGATTAGTGATGAGATTTTTGGATACAAATACACCGACTTTGCACCCGGGCCGGAAGCCTTTCAGCGGGAGGCGGAGAAGCGACTGCGAGAGTTGTATATGTATGACGTTCTGAGGGCAGACCGTTGTATATCATCGCATGGACTCGAAGCGCGGGTCCCCTTTGGCGATTTGGACTTTGTAAGCTATGTGATGTCAATAGCCCCCGATAAGAAGATGAACTACACAGGCATTGGGAAATACTTGCTGCGCAAGGCTTTTGAAGGAGACTATCTGCCTCAGGAGATATTATATCGCGAAAAGGCCGCCTTTTCGGATGCTGTTGGACACAGCGTCGTTGACTATCTGAAAGCTTACGCTGATTCACTATACAGCGATTCGGATCTAAAGATGGCTCACTTGAAATATAGCCACGCCAGTCCTTTCTCGAAAGAATCGCTACTGTATAGGGATATCTTTGAAGAACACTTCCCCGGCCGCGCCGCACTAATTAAGGATTTCTGGATGCCTAATAAAGAGTGGGCAAATTGCAATGTTAGCGACCCCAGCGCCCGCGTACTTCCCAACTATGGCAAAAGCGGAGATTAATCGGGATTATGCCGGATAATCCCGGGAAATCCGGGCAGCCATACTCCTAAACCATGGCTACCCGGATTAATTCTTACTTTAAAGCTTTTCCCAAATAGCTTCCAAACCCTTTCCCTGCCTTTGCATAAGCTTCTTGCAAACGATAGCCTGAATCAAAATCATAAGACCCAAGTCCTCTGGCATCAATAATATCGAATTCCGCAATTACCTTATCAGGGTTTTCCTTCTCCACAATTTTTAATGTTGCACTGATATATGCAGGTTTACTAGCTACCCCAACATTAAAACCGGGCTCAGTAAAATATGTGTTAAAAATCATCAGATAAGCGGAATTACTGCCTTCTTCTGCAATTTTAACAGCTGAACAATACTTGTTAAATAATTCAATAAACTTAGGTTCAAAGCGTTCAGTCCTGTCAGAAATCCATCCTTCCTCCCAGCGCTTTCCACCATCGCCGTCCCGGTTGTTGGCATCTGTCTTTTTCTTTTCAATATATTCAGCTTCGCTTAACTTCCCTACTTTCATATCCTCAAAAGTCAGGCTTAACTCGATAGTTTCCTGCCCCTTAAGAGCCTTAACGTCTCCGCTCTTTTTTACGATTTTTTGTGCCGACAGACTAAATACAGCCATTACAAGCACTAATGTTAACGTGGCCTTTTTCATAATTTTTAAAATTTAAGTGGTTAAATGCTTATAAATTTAAGGAAATAAAATTCAGCTTACAGATAATTTGTTTGCAAGCGGAGAGGCATACATCTTCAGGAAAATACCCTTTAGCATATCCGCATCGCCCTCCAAAGAGTCAGTAACAACCTTCCGGTGTGCATCAAACAGTTCAACATCTTCTATAGAATAAAAGGTCCCGGAATGATTGCTATTGCCCTTTAGCCTATCAAAGGCGATATAATTAAAGGCATTCAGTTTATAGCTCAAATAAATCTGGCGATCAATCTCAGCTGCAATCTGCAAGGAACGCTCGTTTTGGTCGAGGTCTGACTCGCTAAGCGCCCTTAAAAACTCGTTAAGCGGCTTCCCGAACTCCATGTGAACCCGCCCCTTTTTACCGGTAATGCCATTCATCACGCTCTCAAAGTCTTCGTTGGGATGTTTTACATAGGTGTTTCCCATCGCACGCGTATAACACTCACGAACTTTGGTGATGGCGCAGGGCTCATACTCGTATGAAATAGAAATAGGAACAATATTGAGAGTTTCAAGTGAGCGGCAAACATCCTTATCACCCAAGGCAAACATCTTAATAAGAGCAACCTGAGTTTTGTCGTCACCATCCTTTGTGCGCCCATCACGCTGAGCTATCCACACCGACTCATTCTGACCGCTAACAGTGTGACGGATATATGCCGAGTGTAAAAGTGCATTTCTATATTGCTCAATGCGGCTGCCGCCTCTATAAAGAGTGAACATCTTATTAAGCTTACCCAAATCTACAATAAACTGGCTCGACATCAGGTTACTGCCAAAGGTAATCTGCGAAGTGCGATGGCCGTTGTCCAGCAAGACCCATTGCATAATAGCTGAATCAAGCACTATATCTCGATGATTGGATACAAAAAGGTAGCCCTTGGACGGGTCAAGATTCTCAAGACCTCCAAAGCTGAAGCTGTCGGCTGTCTTCTCAACCACGCGCCTGACAGCATGACTGGAAAACTTAGCTTGGAAACTCTCGATGGTGTCTATGGTTTTAAAGTCCTCAATGGCTTCATGAACACGATTTTCCCCAAATAGGTACTGAAGCATCCCCTTAAATAGTGGATGAAGCACCACCCGTTGTACAGCCTCTTGCACTTCATCGCCCGCGTAGGGTCGGATAACATCAAAGCCTTCTTTAATCTGCTCCATGGCCAACTCTTTTATCAATAAATGTAACTGCTTTGCGCGACATAGCACCAAACTGGAGCTTTTCGACTTCAGAGGGATGCATCAGAACCACCGTGGGAGCTACGCGCAATTTTGCCCTGAAGTGGTCTTTGACAAACTTCTCAAATTGTGGTCCCGGATCCTCGCAGCCAATCTTGACAGTAATATCGTCGGTATCGATATTATTAGTAGAAACCTCTATCAAATAGTTTTTCACACCGGGAATCTCCATCAGATTATCATAAAGAGACTGCGGGAAAAGGGTTGTTCCCTTATATTTTATCATCTGGTTTTTACGCCCGATAATAGGACCTACGCGCAGTGAATGGCGTCCACAGGCACAGCTGTCGGTATAATGATAGCACATATCACCGGTCTTAAAGCGTACCAAAGGCATTCCTTCAACTCCAATATTGGTAATGGTAACTTCGCCTAATTCACCTTCTTTCACAGGATTGTTGTCATCGTCAAGAAACTCCACAATTATCATTTCAGGAATCAGGTGACCGCCACAGCCTTCTCCACATTCGGTAAAGGAAGCCCCCATCTCGGTTGAGGCATAAGTATTATAGAGCTTAATATCCCACTTGCTTTTTATTTTCTCGCCCAGCTTATTAAGCTTCAAATCCTTGTCGCGAATAGGCTCGCCGATGCAAACAGCAGCTTCAATACCGCAGTTCTTATAGTCAATACCGTTTTCCTCAGCATAGCTTATCAACTTAAGCAAAAAGGACGGGATAGTAACCAATTTATTGGCTCCTGTTCTTCTAATAGTATCAAACTGAAGTTCAGGGTTGCCCGGCCCAACCCTAACAATACCTGCACCCAGCTGTCTGAGTCCCAGAAAATAGGCCAGACCCGCCATAAATCTGCGGTCGAGGGTCACCATCAGTTGGACAATATCCTTAGAGTCGGTGTTAGCACAAAGAAATGAGAGATGCTCATTGAGGGCCAGCCGTTGAAGATCCTTTTCGGTCTCAACAAAGGTAACGGGGCTACCCAGGGTTCCGGAGGTCGTCAGATAATCAACAACCTTCTCCTTGTCCACACAGATGAAATCCATATTTCTGCGTTGTAAATCCTCCTTGGTGGTAACCGGAAGCCGCACCAAATCATCAAGCTTCAATATTTTTGAAGTGTCTATGTCTTTAAACCTGTCCTTATAAAAAGCCGAATGGCTCATGACATAGTTCATAATTCCGGGAAGTTTTGAGTTCTGATATTCCCTGATTGCCTCTTTACTTAGTTTGGAAACTTCTGTAAGCATTATTTTATCTTTAAAAACTTATATTGCTCATTGTCAACCGCTTCAAAAGGGTTATCGTCCGTATTTCCCTGAAGATACTTAGAAAAAAAGGCAAGAATGTAGGAATTAATCAGGGCATTTGCCTCAGCCCCATCAACATCTCCTATCATCTTTATCTGCTCCTCCCGTTCAATCAGGTCAAGTATGGCAGCATCACTATAAATAAAGTGCTTAGCTCCCTTTATGGTAAACTTATAAAAATCATCCGCAACATTGCGATAAACTACCGAATTTCCCATGCGCCAAATTTCGTAATGCTCAGTCTCCATCAGCATAAAAGGCACTTCCAGCGGCTTATCAATCATATCACCAAACTGAAAACAATCAAGGTTTATCCCGGCAGCTATCCTATCCGGGTTATCAAGGCAAACCTGACCGGCTACAGCGCCGCCGATCGACTGTCCCATAAGCCCTATGTTGTTGATATCCATGCGCATAAACAAAGCACTTGCCGAATCACTATTACAAACATAATGCAGATAGTCGATAAATGCCTCATTGTCGGCAGTCCATCTTCTTACAGTTTTGTCAAAACGAGATAATTTCTTAAGGTAAAGTCGGGTGCCGGCAACAATTTGCTCATCAGTTTCAAGTTCCAACTTACGGAAGTTTTCCATAAGATAGAGTTGAAGATATGCCAGCTGCGCTTTCTTCTTCTTCATTTTGGCATTTTTCCCGCTCTGCTCAACATAAGGCTGCTCATAAGGGTGGTTGATACTGCAAACGATAAAGCCGTGGCTTGCCAGATTCTCGGCCATACTGGTGTAAAAATCGGCCATCCCGAAATAGAATCCGGGATTAAAAATAACCACAGGAAACAAATCTTTGCCAAGCGGTTCAAGTCCGCCTTTCACAGAATTGGTAGTTGTTGATTTAATTTCGTTGACAAGCTCCTTGTCGAGGCCCACAGCTTTAAAAATGCCACTAACCACCTCGGTGGGATAATCACTCAAGAAGTATTCATACTCCAACTCTCCGCTCACTTCAACCGGAAACCACATCTTGATATAGAGCTCACGAAACTTCCTGCGGATTATAAAGCTCTCCTTGCGGGTACTATCCGTCAGGAAAAATTTTTGAGTGCCTATGGCGTATTGTCCTTTGGGCTTGGGAAGAAGTGACGATTCATTACGACCTTCCGCGACATTAGAGGCAAACGTCAGAATCAGAACGATAAAAGTCAGGAAAAACCTTTTACACATAAATCAAAGTCTTAATGGCAAAATATATTTTCATAATCGTTAATGTCTAACACTAGCAGGCCGCTCACCGAGCCTTCTCCTTAAGACTTTCTATGCGTCCTTCTATCATACGGCGCTCGCTCAGCCTGGCTATTTCCTTGCCCAAGGCCTTTTCGTAATAGGTCAGTGCCCTTTCGCTGTCCCCCTTTAAACTCCAACATTCCCCGATTATAAAATAGCTATAGAAGAATTCGGGATTCAAACGCTCATACAGTTCAATGTCTTCAGCTTTAATAGCCTCAGGCGATTCGTCCCACAAAAGCTTCTTAAAACGTGCAGTCCACTCTTTGTGGCTCACAAAAGCCCTGTAATCATCCGACAAGAGAAAGGGATCGGCAGCTATCGTCTGGGTTGTATCATCAACAACTCCGCTAAAATCAAAGTCCTCCGCAAAAATATCATTAAGATTATAACATAAATAACTCCCTAACTGATATGGATTAGCAGAAACCCACATTTCTCCCTTTTCGGGCTTAAAAATAACTGAATGATGCGCAATAAACTGATTGACAGCTTTCTCATTACCCATGCCGATATCCGCATCGTCCATGCCGCGCCTGTCGCGCAGAATTGCCGCGACAGACTCATAGTTATGCTTAGCCTGACGCTCAATCAGTTGCTTTGTACGCTGCAAGCGATAGGGCGATGAGCCATCCTCAATAGCCTCAAGGTTAAGCTTATGACCTCCAAGCTCCTCACTCTGATAATGATTTGTCAGAATAAGTTGGTCTGAATTGCTGTCGTAAACAGCGCATTGGTCAATAGACTTCTCAATAACAACAGTTTTGCCATCATGAGCTGAGCCAATCAAAAACGACTCTGCTACAAATACCTCCGCCCCCTCAATTATGGCATAAGCCTCGTCAATGTTAGAAGCATACTGTAATACCTGTCTGGCAAGTATAGACACGGGCGTTTTAGCTGACAATGGAATATCTGATTTTGCTGCATTTAAAGTAACAACCAGTCCCTGGTCGTTCATCCCGGAGACAACACCAATCATTCCTGCCCAGCTTATATAAGCAAAATTATGGCCCTTGTCAGGACGCTGAAAAACAACGATTTTATTCGAAGCAAAATCATCGCCCATAGAGAAATCCATATTCCGGCCAATGATCATGCTGCCATCTTCCGAAAGGCTGTCATTAACCATAAAAGCAGTGCAGGCAACAAGGTTCATATTTTGGAGGGCATGGCCAATATCGTGGGCTGCATGATAGTTGAGGGCTCTGGCATATCCATCGCCAATAACTTTGAAATCATCCGAGGCGAAGCGGGACACTCCATAAATCTCCTCACGGTATTCCGCGGGGATATAACGGTCGAGGCTGCGATTATACCAGGCCAGAAAGTGCTTCAGGAAATTAAGATAGCGGTCGGAAGGTATAATTTCACGTATAGTTTCAATAAAATAGAGTTCTTGCAAAGCATTGAGACTATCAGTTAAAAGACCGTTCTTATAACCCATTTCAAAGGCATCGCCCGAAAGGTACATCTCCCAAAGGCCTTCCCGGTTCTTCTTTAACCAGCTGTCTTCAAAGACATAAAAGTCCTCCCCTAAGCTCCTCTTCCGCACTTTAGAGTCAAAGCGATTCTCTACAGTTGGCTCCTCCAGTCTCGTAGCCAGCTTAAAAATCAGCACTCCTATAGCCAGCACCAAAGCTGCTATAATCGCTATCCGTAATAAAACCCTAAAAAACCTGCGCATATATTTTTTCCTTTTATCTTCAAACCATATAAATCCTTCCCGCTATACCGCTAAACCGCTATCTTGTGCTCGGCGGAATTTGCAATTCTGTCGTATTATTTCCGGCAGTTTGTCGCTCGGCTCTGCCAGCAAACGCTATCGCGCTAAAACTCATAACTCATAACTCATAACTAACTCCCCTCTATCTCTTTAAGCAGCTCGTTAATATTCAGCAGCTTGGATGCAGCAACAATAGAATTCATGGCAACACCCATAACTCCATGAACTCCCACACTCTGACCCGTCATAAAGAAGTTAGACACACGCGTTGTTACCGGCAAATAACTCCCGAAACCACTTTTATAATCTTTTGCCAGACCGTACATCGAGCCTTCCGGCGAGCCGGTATAGTCGAAATAGGTAAGCGGAGTTGACGAAAACCACGATGCCGAGGCAGCCTTAAAGCCTTTAAATCTCTCCTCTATCATAGCAAAAAGACCTGCCGACCGTTCTTCTTTAAAGGCCTCGTAGCTGCCATCCTGCCTCCGTTTCTGCTTATCCTCCCATTGCGCAACCTCGCTATAGTGCATAAAAGTAATAATAGTAGCACTTTCGGCAAAGCCGGGGAGGCCTTTATCTTCAGTGGTGTACATCATTACCGACTTGGGCCATTCTTCCGGCTTATAAACTGCGCCCCACACGTCCTGAGACTTTGAGTAATAAATATTAGATTTTATATGTGCAAACTCTCCTTTACGAAGGGTCACATAAAGAACAAAGGAACCAATCGTGTTCGCCATTTTCTCGATACGCTGGACAAAAGGCTTCCGAAATACTCCTTTATCAAACAGCTTAATTGCTTCGGCAGGATGTATGGTCGAATAAAAAGCCTCAGCAAAAAACTCGTCACCATCAGCAGTTAGGGCAGATATAGCTTTCAAGTCTTTGCTCTTTATCGCCTGCACTTTCTTGCCGGTAAAAACACTTCCTCCCTGCTCCTTGATAATACTTACAAAGGCATCGGCAAGGTGTGCGCTTCCACCCTTAACATTAAAGGCACTCTGGATGAACAGGCAGTTTATCAAGGCATGTACATAAAAAGGAGTACGCCCGGGAACGCCTGCATAGAGACCATTGTTTGACAGCAAGACCGCCTTAAGCTCCTCATTAGACGTTATGCTGTTTATAGCATCCATCAGCCCTGTGTTGGAAAAAGACATCGAATAATCGAAATTCGGGTCAATCTCCCTAAAATTCAGAAAAGGATTTTTAGCCCAGACATCTTTTATCAGGGACATATAATTATTAATGGCTTCCTGCTCTTCAGGGAAGTAAGAAAGCAGTCTTTGTGCATAATTTTCAAAGCCCGAGGCGCAACAATAAGTCCTATCCGCAATTATTATCCGGTCAAAGCATTCCGGGTCGAGCTTTTCAAACTCAACCCTATCCATAAGGCCCAGATACTTGAATATTTTATTGAGAACTTGTCCCTCCTCCAAGGCTCCGATATAATGAAGGCCGGTATTAAAAACAAGACCGTCGCGCACAAAATTCTGAAGGTTTCCTCCATAACTTTCAGCCATCTCAAGCAGGGCTACTTTGAAGCCATGCTTGCCAAGGACAGAAGCACACATCAGCCCTCCAAAGCCGCTGCCAATAATCACTATGTCAAATTTTCTATCCATAATATCAAGGATGCCTTGTTATAACATAAGTAATATTTGAGGTCGCCAAATACGCGTTATCATAGACCTTGCAGTCCAGATTATTACGCGAAGCAAGATCTTTGACCAGGCTGCCGGGAACAAAGGTGAGGCCGTAGTCCACCTTATTGAAGCCAAGCAAACGGGTTGAGAAAAACTCGCTTAGCTTGGTGAAAAAAGTACCACGCTTTAAGTCTGTATCAGCATCCCTGATAATTATCATACCATTGTCGGGCAGGCTCTTCATGCATCCTTCCAAAAGCTCTTTTTGCTTGATTTCAGGAAGATAATGAAGAACATCGCTAAAAATATAGACCTCGCCCAGAGGAAGAGCTTCGTCGGCTACGTCCATCACTCTGAAACTTACCTGCTCACCCTGCCCGTGTGAGTTTTGGGCAAGTGCTATCTTCTCTTCGTCATAATCGACACCTATTAGCTGCCTTTCAGGGGAGGTAAGTGCCAACATACCCGACAAGAACCCATAGCCACAGCCTACGTCAACCACATGGGCCTTCTTTGGTATTATATCATTGAAAAAGCGATATTCTTTTTCCAGACGCAACTTGACCCTCATATACCACTCAAGTACCGGCCCTTTATAGATATAGCGATGAATCAGAACACGCTTCACAAAGTCGGGCGTTTCAAGTTGAGACCTAAGCTTTGAAAACTCTTCACGGTAAAAAGCGGTTACTTCCTTAGCCTGAGCCAGAAATGATATGCCATGAGCCGTCTCTCTTCCTTTAGGACTAATCCTGTCAAAGAACTTCAGACTAACTTGCCCCGGGCGAAGAACAAACTCTGACTTTGGAAGTGAATTATAGGCCCCGTGAATCATAATGGGCTGGATGTCGATATTAAGAGCATGTGCTATAGCAAAGGCTCCTTGATGGAAACGGCCTATTGAGCCGTCGGGGCTACGTTTGCCTTCCGGGAAAATAAGAATTGAGTAGCCTTCAGCAATCTTTTCACGAAGCTTGTCAAGACCTTCATCAACACCTTTGTAGGCAGGAAAATAATCGGCAAAACGAATAAACAGTCCGTAAAACATATTATTATAGACCCAACGATTGGTGAAAACAATGATTTTGGGATGCTGCATAAGCAAAAGCACCAAATCCAAATGCGACTGGTGATTTGAGATAATAACCGAGGGCTTCGAAAAATCAGCTTTTGCTTTATCAATAAAAGACTTGCGAACAGGAAAAATTAGGGCAACAATAAGCTTTGAAAAAAAAGATATAAGAAAGGTCATGGCTGCTTTCTTGTGCTTCTTTCGAACAGGGGCAAGAGCCAGAAAGGGCACAATCAGCGTCAGAATAAAAGCAAACAGAACAAACAAACTAAAGGTCAATGCAGACAAAAGAGCATCTGCCAGAGTTAAGGCTTGCAGACGCTTCTTGCCTCCTTTATAGACCAACCACGAAAAAAGACGCGGCGTTATTATAAAGGAGATTATTAGCACCGAGCTGATACCGATAATGGAAACCAGAGCAATAGACCTGATTGCAGGATGCCCTGCAAAAACCAATACGCCAAATCCGCCCAGAGTGGTAAAAGCTGACATAAGCACCGAAACCTTATAGCGCGAAAGCGGGCTGTTGCCATACTTGTGGTCATCTATCATCCCGCTAACCAACAGAATACTGTAATCCAGACCCAATCCAAAAATCAGACTGGAAATAATAATATTGAAGATATTAAACTCAATACCGCTAAGCCCCATAATGCCAAGGGTCCATAACCATCCGGTCAAAATCGGGAGAAAAGTTACAATGGCCAGCTCAATACGACCAAAGAAGAGCAACAACATTGCGAATACTACTATCATAGATAATAGAGAAAGCTTGTTGAAATCCTCCTTAAGGATTTCCAACAATCTATTTATCAGCAACTGCTGGTCAAATATTACTAAATCATCATTGGCCGTTAGTGCATCAATTAGCTGAGGCTTGCTGCCGGCTTCTGCCTTAAGAACAGAAGCAACATAATATTCACCACCTGTCTCATTAATGAAATTATTCAGGAAGGCATCTATAACCGGCTTAAAATGCTCCGGTTCCTCAACGTTAAAATCACGCCTCAAAAGCTTGTAGAAACTGCCAAAAGCTTCCTCCTTAATTTTGAAGCTTCGACCGGCCTTAATCATAGACGCTTCCACTGTTGCCTTTTTTTCTTCGCTCCAAAAGCTGTTCCATCTGTCTATCCGCTCTTGCTGCAAAATTTTGCCGGGCAGAACTCCCGAAACCGATACTGCACTTTTGGCAAAGCCCTTTTCAGTCAGACCCATTAAGAAGTCGAAATTCTTATCGCTCTGCTCCAGGGCTTCGGCTAAGGTCTTACCATGATTAAATACAAACACCGCGCTATTTGCCTGTGCGCTGATTTCCATCAAATTATTCTGCGCCTCGGTGAGTTCCTTCGACTGATAATTTAGAGTTGCGATATCGCCATTAAAACTCAGCTTATTGACTGACAAAGAAAACACAAGGGTTAAAAGCAGAACGCCCCAAACAAGGTAACTCTTCGTGTGGAGCTCGGGCTCAACCAAGCGCGAGAACATAAGCGAAGTGCTGTTGGCTCGCTGGTTCTTAATATTGCGCGCCAATAAAGGCAATAAGCAAAGAGCAGTCAGACAGGATACTATAATACCGAAAGTAGCAAAAAGGCTCAGCTGCTTCAAGGCATCCGACTTGATAACATAGACACATAACAGGGCAGCAGCGGTGGTTAGGGCACTGAGCAAAACGGGGAAAGAGACCTTTTGTAAGGCCTCGGATACCGAATTAGTCTCCTTTGTATGCGTAAAGACGTGAATGGAATAGTCTATCGTGATGCACAGGAGGATTGCCCCAATTCCAAGTGCTATAACAGAAACCTCTCCCATTATCAGATTAACGAGAATCAGTGATAGCAAGGCCCCCATAAAGGCAGGGAAAAACAGGTACAAAATAATCCTGAAGCGCCGGAAATAGAACCAAAACAGTAAGCTTAAAAACAATATCGAAATGGCTACAGTAAGAATAATATCCCGCTTTACTTGTAGCGAATTCTCAACAGCCACCATTGTACCGCCGTAGCTTTCAACCTTAACATCCGCCATCTGTTGACCAAGCTCCTCTGCCGCATCACTAAGCCTGTCAACCAGAAGGGCATTCTTGGCAGTATTGGCTGCGGGATAATAAGGGTCGATAAACATAAGCAGATGTTTATGCTCCCCGGTGTAAATATAGCCATTGTAAACTTCAAAATTTTCATCAATATTGAAGGAGGAAAGCTTACTAAGCGCGATAGACGCGATATTAAGAGGGTCATTGAAGAAGAACTTACGGGTAGCAAAACCGGCAGGCGAAATAAGGCTGCGATAACCGGCTTCTATTTGCGAGTGAATCGACTCATAACTTAATATGGTATCCAATCGCTCATAATCCGAATCATCCATATAGAGAGGAAGATTGTCGAAAACAAAATCGTAAACCCTTAAAATATGCGACTGATCCACTTCAAAATCAATACCGGCTATAAGGCTGCTATCGGCAATTATTGAGTTGTAAAATATCTTTGCAGCTTCAAGCAATTTGCCCTCATCAGTCACCGAGCTGTCAGCCATAGAAAAGGTTACTATTATGCGCTCGGCAAATTCTGAACTGCTAAAGACTTCGGCTATCGCGCTAATTCTACGGTCGCGGGGAATTAAAGAATTCGCATCCTCAGTAAAAGAAATACGAGACAGCAAAAAGAGGGATAGTAAAATAAAAAGTACCGTCATAATCGTTACACTCACTATATGACGAAGCAAAAAACGGTGTAAGCGTACAAAAATATTATTCATCTATCCCCTTTTAAAAACACTCAATAACAAATATGACAAAGACCCAAATACTAAAGATGCTATACACGAAAGGCCGACGGCTCCTATAAGATATTGCACCAGGTTATCCTTAATCCCTTCTAATGACAACTCAAAATCAACTGCCCATGAGCCTGAACCAAGCATATATCCGCCAAGGACATAGCTTAAATAGATTATTACAGGAATCATCGGCGGAAGACTTATATTGGCGGCAATAAAGAAGATGGCCTTGTTGAGCGACAGAAGGTGAGCTATAATAAAACCCAGCAGAAGCTGATAGCCCCACACGGGAAAGATGCCCATAAAAACGCCGAATGCTATCGAGGCGGCAATCTTTGCATTTGGAATGGCTGCCGCCGATGCTGCGGCTTCACGATAAATCTGCTTAAAGGACTTTTTGCTGTACTCCCGGTAGATTCGGCGGGGATGATACCACAAAAAAGCCATCAAAACCAGAACAGTGTTGAGCAAACTGATCCGAAAAAAATCCTTAAAAGGCCTGAAATGAGTTACCCGCTCTTCTCTTGGCGGATAATAAACATCAATAGGCGCGGTGATTACATCTACTCCTTTCCAGACCCCTCTCACTAAAACTTCTATCTCAAACTCATACTTCCCGGTAAAAAAACGTATATCGTTTAGCGGAACCAGCGGATATAGACGATAGCCCGACTGGGTGTCGGGCATCGTAAGACCGGTCTCGACTTTAAACCAAAAGTTGGAAAATTTATTGGCAAAATTACTTTTACCGCTCATATTTTCCTGATTCAAATCACGGGCTCCGATGATTATAGCATTAGGATTATCATCTATCAGTTCCAGAAAATTCACTAAGTCTTTGGCATAATGCTGCCCATCCGAGTCAATGGTAATGGCATATTTGAATCCCTTGTTATAAGCATGCCTGAATCCTGTCTTTAAGGCATGACCCTTCCCCCTGTTTTTTGGATAGCTTACTAAATCAATTTGCTTATAGGGTGCCAGAACCTCAAGTGTATTATCAGTGCTGCCGTCATTTACCACTATCACATCCTCGCAATATTTGAGGACATCTGACAATACTCCGTCCAAAAACCGGGAATTATTGTAGCTGGGAATAATTACGCAACAGCTCTTCTCCTTAAACAAGGATTTACATTTGCTATACTGCTCTATACTCTCCATTAAGCTTCAATATTTTACGCTGCTTATCAGAAATAAGCGCATTAACACTTATCACTTGATCTTCGCCAGTACCATATTTAATAGATAGAGTCAGACTCTCGCTCTCAAAAGGATTGTGCATAGAAAGAAACTTTATCTCAGGGGCCAAACTCAGCTGAAGCGCTTGACCTAAAGCATCACTGACAACTGCCCTTACTGCCATAAGCTGACAAACCCCCGGCGTTACCGGAGTGCCCGGAAAATGGCCGGCGTAAACAGGATGCATCTTATTAAACCGCAAGCTGGCCCCTATCTCACCCTCTGATAAACTATCAATCGTATAGTCAAATAATTCTTTAACCGGCATTATGGCTTATATTTTATCAATTCCATACTCACATCAAGAGGAACGCCCCTGTAACTGTATATCAACTTTGTAGGAACCACCTCCGCGTTTCTTTCAATATCCAATTTCACAACATTAAGAGGATTAGCCCTGAATATAACCTTTCCCACTTCAAAGTTGCCTTCGTAAAGATATATAAAAGTATCTGACAAATGCCTGTACTTCATCTTTAGCGTTTCTTTGTTGAGGCCTGTCTCGTCTTTTATCTTAGCCACATAATCAAGGTCTTGCAGGAACATCCTGAAATTACTGTAAACCAAGCCCAGCAGTTTTTCATTGTTGAAAAACTCCTTTGCTGAAATCAGCTCAAACTCATCGTTCTTATACTTTATATCAAGCATCGTCGGGCCAAATTCCGACATAAAAACAATGTGAACCGCGGAGTCTGAGACGAGATTTTTTACCAAAACCAGACCGCTAAACTCATAGTTTCTGAATTTTATCATCGACCTGTAAAGCAAGGAATTATATTCCACGCCAATTATGCTTCGGCTATCCGCCCGGTCGGCAACTAAGTCCGGCTCAGCAGCTGCGGCAGTTCTCAGAAACAAGCTACCTGATATCAAAAACAGTATCAGCAATCTCATTGTTTATCTTTCTGTTGATAAATTGAATAACTGTATAATCGCTTCCCGACTCATGCATCACAACCCTATCGGCGGCAAGGTCGGACTTGGAGAGAAAAACTTCCGTGGTGTGAATAAACTTCTTTAAATTATCTTCCACCGGAGTAAGCTTCAACAGATAGCTGTCCTTATCTTCAAAAGCCTCTATTTTAAAACGCTTGTCGCCGGCAAGGGTGCCGCGTGCAATTCTCAATATAAGGTCGTTCATCTCCTTAAAGGCAGGATTGCTTGCTACATCATAAACCTTAACATTCCCTTTGTCCTTTATCAGAAACTTGCCATTATTTATCGCGATAATGTATTCATAAGGCTCGTTGTATTGCCACCTTAATTTGCTCTCATGCTTATACCAAAAGTTTCCTTTGCTAACAATCACCTCATCAAGATACTCCATCTTCTTCTCCTGAACAAAGTCGCTGCTTATTGATTTTATTTTCAGAGAGTTGTTATTAATCTCCTGCTCCAAGGCAGGATAATCGGCAACCGGAGTAAAACCTTTCTGCTGCGCCGGCAAAGGCAGAGCCATAAACGCGAACACTATCAATATATTCCTCATACTTTTTCTATTATTTTTCAACCAGGCTATCTATGCTAACACATTCCATCTTACGCTCTGCAATGCTAATCAATAAACGCTCCAAAAGAGGCAAAATATTGGCAGATGTGTCATGAAGCAATACAATATCTCCTCCCTTGATTCTGCTTACAACACGTTTGTAAACCACATCCGCCGCTTCATCCTTTGTATCAAGCGAACGAATGCTCCATCCCGCGACCTTTAATCCTAAGCCTTTCAAAGCATTAGCTATCATAGGATTTGTAACTCCGTAAGGAGGCCTGAACCAGCTATGCTTCTGTCCACTCAAAACCTCCAAAGTGCTTTGGGCGCAAACTATTTCCTTCCTTATCTCTTTTGAGCTTTTTAAAGGAAATCGCGGAGAATGGCTCCATGAATGATGCCCAACAGTATGCCCTTCAGCTATCATCCTTAGCACTACTTCTTTGTTCGCAGCTATCTTCTTCCCGATAATAAAGAAAGAAGCCTTCGCCCGATGCTCTTTGAGCATATCAAGAATCTGAGGCGTTGCCTCATCAGGACCGTCATCAAAGCTAAGGGCTATCATGTTCTTTTTTCTCCTGTTGCAGATTAAGGCATCCACATAAACTCCGGATGCTATACTTGCCGAAGCCCACATTAAAAAGCCAACAACAACCACAAGCCAGACAACAAGCAGAGCCACCTTTGTAGGGGCAGGCATAGTGCCTAACATGATATTCAATAAATTCAACGCTCCCACAACCAACAAGCAGATACCACTAAACCTTCTGTAAAAGGATGAATGAGAAGTCAGCATTTTTTGAATAATTAAAAAGTAACACCTTACCAATATCTTTATTCCTGCCCTGTCTTAATAAAGTGAATGCCTCAGCCCTTTGTGATTCAATCATTCTGGCTGCCAGAAAAAGACCAAAGGCCGTTGCACTCTGGTGTTCACCTGTCAGATGTTTGTACCTAACTACGCTGCTTTCACGAAGCTCATCCTTTAACAAGTCATAATATCCGTCATAGGCACTACTGCCATTCTCGCCCGACACAAGTAAATCTATATCCTCAAGGGAAAGATTATTGCCCTCCAAAAACGACGAAAGCTCATTCTTCAAGGCTGCTTCATCAGATACTTTATGAAAAATCTTAATATCAAGCAAACGGCTTGACGAAGCTCCACGCTCAGTGCTTAAAAGAAAGAATGCTGCTCCTTCCGAGTAAAACGTTGTATCCTTTGGATTGACGCAGCCGCTTAGCTCCATCAACTCATTTACTGCATCATGAAGCTCATCTATGCCTCCTACCAAAATATTCTGTGCTTCACCATCACGCAAAACCATCATAGCATCAAGCAAGCCCGCCGCAAACGAAAGGCTCTTCTGCGAATATGTCAGGTTATGCCCCTTGCAGCCCATCATAAGAGCTATCTGACCGGCTATCGTATTATGAGTGGACTGAATAAAAGGGGTCGGATTTAGCATCTGCTCCATATTCTCAAACATAAGATTGAGAAATTTTACCGTATCATCCATACAGCCTAAACCGGTGCCAACAATGATAGAGTCGGGCTTTTCAAGCCCTGCACGACGCAGACACGAGGCGGCAGTGGCAACTCCCATTCGCAACACCCCACTCATACGGCGAATTAGGCGGGCATCAATATATTGCTTAAAATCAGGCGAGAGCGACTTCTGAAAGCGACCCGATGGCAGCTCAGGCTCGCTAACAAAGAGCTCATTTTTGTCGAAGGTATCCTGACAAGATATCGCTTCTGAAGAAAGTATATAGATATCCATAGCCTATTTTGAAAAAATAAGAGTGGAATTATTTCCTCCAAATCCAAAGGAATTGGAAAGCACATTATTAACAGTCCTATCACTTATCAGCTTCTCCGCGGGAGATATGCCAAGCTCTTGTATCGCTTTACGAAAATTAAGGTTCGGATAAATAAGCCCCTGCTTTATTGCCAGTATGGAGAAAACAGCCTCTATGCCGGCGGAAGCTCCGAGCGTATGTCCGGTGAACGATTTCGTTGAACTAAAAGGAGGTAAGTGATTGCCAAAAACTCTTTTCAAAGCAACACCTTCTGAGAGGTCGTTATTGCTTGTCCCCGTTCCATGCACATTAATATAGTCTATCTCGGAGGGCTTTAAACCACTCATAATAAGAGCCTTCTCCATCGACCTGAAGGCTCCGTCACCATCGGGCGAAGATGCTGTCTGATGATATGCGTCATTAGCATTTGCATATCCCGCCAGGCGGCAATATACCTGGGCCCCGCGCTTCTCTGCCGAAGCAGCAGATTCAAGCATCACGAAGCCTGCCCCTTCTCCAAGGTTTAGTCCACGGCGGTTTTCATCAAAAGGACTACACCACTCCCTGTCTAAGATCATCAGTGAGTTAAAACCATTCAAGGTAAAGCGTGAAAGGGGGTCAACACCGCCAACAAGCACCATGTCCAACTTCCCGTGATTAATCAAACGGGCGCCATGCATAATAGCATTTGCGGCAGAAGAGCAGGCCGTTGACAAAGTCGTATGATAAGAGTCAATACCTAAACATTCAGCAACCCTCTCGCCCGAATCGCCCGTAGAATGAGTCCGGACAAAGCCGGATGCAAGATCGCGGCTGTGATAGTGATTTTCACTCTTATCCATGCCCCCGACTGTAGTGGCGGAAATAAAACCCACTCGCCGGCCCTCAAACTCACCTTTGGCCAAACCGCAATCCATGAGAGCCTCGCGGGCAGCTGCAAGCGTCATAAGCGAGGTACGGCTGTGCTTTATCTTATCCTTAGCGGCTATTTCCATAAACTCACACAGGTCATCATTGCTAAGTTGCAGCTCGCCAACCATAAAATCATTCTTATGGACAGTCTCCAGATAACGAATAGGGCCGATTCCACTCTGAGCGCTACGCAGAGAGCTAAGATTTTCCGGCACAGAATTACCTATGGCAGAAATAACTCCAATTCCCGTAACCAGAATTTTGTTGTCCATAACACGGCTTATTGAGCGCTGTAATAAAACTCTTAGTACAGCAGTGATGACTAGAACTACTTCCTGTTTTTCTCGATAAACGCGGCCAGCGAATCAATCGATGCCATGGCCTCTTTGCCGGCAGAAGGGTCGGAAATCTTAATCCCGTATTCTTTCTCCAGGAGGACAATAATCTCCAGGGCATCTATCGAATCAAGACCCAGTCCATCACCAAAAAGAGCTGCCGACGACTCAATATCCGCGGGACTAATATCCTCAAGATTAAGCTGCTCAATCAACTCGCCCTTTAATTTCTCACGTAAGTCTATACTCATATCTTTATTTTTCAATTTATCTTAACGACCTAATAAACAAACATCGGCAAAATAATGGTGATTCTCATCGTAGTCAACCATTCCCGTAATACAAAAATCAGTATTGCCTTCATCTATCAATGTACTTACATAATCACTGAGCTGCTCCTTATCATATTCCTGCTGAACAAGCATCAACTCCTCCCCCTTTATCCCATGGCGAATAGCAATCTCTCCGGTAACAATGTTGGCTAAGGTATAAACAAAAAGTGCAGGACTGGGAATTTCGCCCATAGTTTTGCTGTATTCTATATCTGCCTGCAAGGATGAAGCTTTGCATGCAAGAACAATGGCAACACGCGACCTGTCAACAAGCTTCTCCTTAATATTCACATCCTTAAGCAAATACTCAGAAGCCAAAAATCCAAGCTTACACATATTCGACATCTTATAAAACTTTGGATAGTCAATCTCCAAAGATTTATAAACTGCTTTGGCAAATACCGCGAATTCTTCGCCCGCCAACGAGAAGAGTTCATCTCCATCCCCAAGCACCGAGTTTTGCTCTATTCTGATATGTTTGATAGTTTTCAACTTACCTGGTTTTTCTCAATAAAACGGCTGCGTTGCTTCCTCCAAATCCGGAGGCTAGCTTTAGAAGCGAATTAACTTCATGGCGGCCCGTATCTTTAATTACATTAATAGCCTCACTGACCCCGTGCTCAGAATATCCGCGAGTGCCTATCAGCCTATTGTCTTTCATTGCCTCAAGAGCTATTATTGCTTCAAGCAAACCGGCAGCTCCCAAGGTGTGACCAAAAAAGCCCTTGACACTGTTTACCGGAACTTTATTTAATCCGGCACGGCTAATAGCAACGGCCTCCATATTATCGTTGTAGGCCGTAGCAGTGCCGTGAGCTGAAATAAAATCCACCTTATCACCGGCTAAGGCATCTTTGATGGCATGAAATAAGCCCTCGCCCGTACGTGATGGCCCTGAAATATGATTGGCATCGTTGTGCATTGCGCCCCTTACTACCTCTATTTGCTGCTCTGCGCCGGCAAGCTTAGTGCGGGTCAAAACCGCCGACACAGCAGCTTCACCAAGATTCAGACCATCCCGCTTTGCATCAAAAGGCTTGCAAGGCTCAGGACTTAGCGACATAAACGATTGAAAACCTGACACTATGAAACGAGAAATTATATCGGCACCTACTACTACTGCATTATTGTACTTGCCCGACTCAATAAGGCGCCTGGCAACCACCAAGGCTGCAACTCCCGACACACAAGCATTTGAAATAATCAAGGGTTTGTTATAGGCAGAGAAATGCTTTGCTATTAATGCAGCTGAATGCCACAAATGAAGTCGTCGCGGATCATAGCTTTCCCGGCTTTCCAGAAGCTCAATATTTCCCTTAGTTGTTGATAAAATAATAACTGTATCAGGCGAGGATATATTGATGCTGCTGTTTTTAAGCAGGCTTGTAACAGTAAGCAGGCAAAACTTCTCAAAACGCGTAAACCCGGATCCATCACCTACAACAGCGGCAAAAGTGCTTTCAAGCAGGGCATCATCAATCAGGGCTAATTGAAGCGGTACGTCAGATAAGCGACTGTCGGTATGCAAGCGCAGGCCCGACCGCCCTGAAAGAATATTAGCATAATTCTCTTCTGTAGAAAAACCCAAAGGTGATATAATATTTCCTGACTCTATATAAACTGACATCCCAACAACTTTATATCTAAATCAAACCGTTCTTCTTTTTCCATTCAGTGTAGAAAGCGGGCTTTGACAGCTCCATTATCCCTTGCATATCAATAAACACCTGCACTGTCCGCGCTTTTAGTACCACCTCATTGTTTAAAGCTCTTAGTATTCTGTAATCAAATATTATTTTAGCCGACTCGCTATTTACAAAAGTCGTCTCAACGATCAAATCCTCGCCATACTTTACCGAACGCGTGTAATTCAACTCCATCTTGACGACCGGAGTCATATAACCATTGGCAAAAATCTCGTTATAACCGACGCCATACTGCAACCCGAAAGCTTCGCGGCCATCTTCAAGATACTTAACGTAATTTCCGTGCCATACAACAGCCATGCTGTCAACTTCGCTGAATCGCACTTTTACTTTGCAGCTATTTACCAGGCGAATTTCGTCCACGTTTTTATTCCTCCACAAAAATTCTCATTTCACATTCGGCTATCACGCTGTCTCCCAACCTGACAGCTCCATATACAATATCAATATTCATAACATTTCCCTGCAGCTCAACAGTAGTTTCTATACTGCTCCCTACGCGGGGAAGCTGGTAAACTAACAGCTTCCTGATGCTTCCAATATAACCTTTTTTCACCTTCGACCCGCCTTTAAGCGAAGCATATCCACTCATGGCAGCAGCTGTCTGCGCAATATTTTCTATCAATCCCTCCTCCCGGAAATAGCCGTCCTGCGAAAAAATATTATCCTCAGAAATAATAAGAGAGCTTGTTAGCGAGTTCTCCTTAACACTCTTAAGCCCACCAACCATAACCATCGGCTCACGCTGAGGTATTAGCTCTCTGATATCAATTCCGGAAACATCCATATCCATACTGCCGCTTTTGCTCTATTTTTTTACTTTACACTTGAAAAGAGTATGACTAACTCCCACATCTTCAAACGATTCATCAACATAAAGTCCGGCCTTCTCAATCAGATTCAGCATATCCTCTGAATGATACATCTGACTGCAACCGTTGGCTATATTGGTAAAATACAAGGAGGTTGCATGAAGACTGTAAGTTGAAGCTTCAAATTTCTGCTTATCCCAATAAGTCTCCATAATAAACAGAGAAGCATCACCTTCAAGAGCCTCTTTGGCACGCAAAAGAAGCTGGAGAACATCCTCCTGCGAGAAACAGTCCAAAAACTGACTCATCCAGATAACATCTGCTCCTTTGGGAAAAGGAACTGAGTGATCTAAAAGATTAAGGCCTACTCCCGAAATTTGTTTCTCAAGACCGGCGTTCTTAGCGTTCTCATAAGCCTTGGCCAACTGCCCGGGATGATCCAAAATGCAAACCTCGATATCCGAACGGTAGGAAGAACATATCATAGCAAACTTCCCGGTATTTCCACCCACATCAAGAACCTTTCTTACACTGCTGCTTAGCACTTTAGGAAGTATCTCGGGAAAAGCATAATCGGAATAGAAATGGTCAAAGCCAAACCAGCTTTTCTGAACTTGTTCGGGAAGCTGAGATAAGCCCTCGTAAACAGTGTCCCAGTCACCAAAAACCTTTAGCCCCGTTGGCTTTCCTGTCTTGATTGATTCGCTGAGAGAAAACATCCCTAAATAGTTGACATCGTGAGTGAAATCCATATTCACGCGGGTCAACTCATCGCTTAATATATACCAGCCTGTCTTGGTAAGCTGATAGTTATCCTCAACTACTCTAACTAACTCAAGACTTAATCCGGCTTCAAGCAAAACCTTCACACCATAAACCGATAAGCCAAGCTCTTTTGCAATCTCTTCCTTAGTTATCCCGTCCTTACGACGGCTCTTTACAAGCTCCAAAATACCCAAATCGCGCAGTGCCCGCGCGGCCTGAAACATAATCGGACCAAAAGCGATCTTCTGGGCATCATACTTTGCCTGTAATGCGCTCTTTTCATCCCTACCGTAAGTTATTCCCATGTGGTGTAATTATTTGTCAAATTAGGCTATTATCTTTTTCAAGGATTAAAACTTCAAAAATTAAGATGCTGTTGATTCATCTTCCCAAAACGGAAAGTAGTTAAACCACTGAGTTGGGTATCTTTTCACCATAAACTCTAAATTTGAAACATATTTCTCTACCATAACCCTGATATCCTCACGCCTTCTTTTGAGACTGGCAGGATATGGAAAAATCTCCGGCTTTGTGGCGTAAAAATGATAATGAGTCGCCCGGTCTTTTAGGGTATAGACAAAGGATACAGGAACAGCAAATTTAGACGCCATATACAAGGGTCCTACCGGAAATTTAGCCTTCGCAGCCATGAAATCAAGCTCAATCACTCCATTTCCATCAACATAACGGTCGCCGTGCATCACTACAAACTCATTGCGCTCTAGTGCCTCCCTGATCTTTATCAGGTGAGAAAAGTCGTCCCTAATCAGGATTACCTCAAATTTACTAAGCACCTTATAGCTCTCGAGAAGCGCCTTAATACTCTGATGCTCGGCATCAAGCATCAAGACATTAACTTTGTTGTCTATCCTGTCAAGCAGATTACCGGCAAGCTCCCAATTTCCCATATGAGCGCCTATCAACATTCCGCCCTTCCCGCCGGCAGCCATCTCGTGCAAATACTCCTCTCCCTCATAATCGAAGGTGAAACTGACCCGCGGCTTCACCAAAAACGCAATCTTATCAACAAGAACTTCCCCCAGCATCAGGTAATTGCGATACAAAGCCTTTTGAAAGGCTAAACCTTTCAACTTATGTATATCACGAAAATAGAACTTAATATTCTTATTACGGACAAAGAGAAAAAAATAAAAGGCCACTATCCGCAAAAAAAAGTATGTGACCTTTTGGTTAGAATTTTTTATCAGCAATATGAAGAACTTATAGCCAAATGTGCCACCCCTCGTTTTTCCGGACCATTTTGCCATAACATAGAATTTGTGTTAAGCGCGCTCTGCGATATAGTTGTACATATCATCCAGCGTCTTTACGTTAACCATCTCTTCACGGGTCACTTTAAAGCCGAACTCCTGCTCTATAATAACTACAATATCAACAAAATCAAGACTCTCAATCCCCAGATCCTGAATTAGTAAAGCCTCAGGCACCAACGCACTCTCATCTATTTCAAATTCCTCAGTCAAAAACTGATTAATAATTGTAACTATCTTCTCTCTTTGCATATCCTAAAAATTATTTTCTGTATTTAGAAATTATCAGCGTGGAATTGGTCCCGCCAAAACCAAAAGAGTTGGAAAGAATGGTATCTAATTTCTGTTCTCTTGTCTCCGCTATTACATTAAGTGTTCTCAACTCATCGTCGGGTGAGTTGAAGTTGATATTGGGCGCTATAAAAGAGTGTTGCATCATCAGCAAGGAGTAGATTACTTCACTTGCTCCGCCCATCCACATTTCGTGACCGGTCATCGACTTGGTTGAGCTAACCGGTGTATTACAGTCGCCAAAGACTTCAAGCAAGGCTTTACCCTCATTTAAATCGCCAAGTGGAGTCGATGTGGCATGAGCATTTATGTAATCAATTTCCGAAGGCTTCATGCCCGCAGTTTTTAATGCCCTTAAGAGGGAAACCTTGGGCCCCTCAACATTTGGAACAGACAAATGAGAGCCATTGGATGAAAATCCATAACCCTTAATCTCTCCCAAAATATTGGCCCCTCGCTTCAATGCAGAATCCAGACTTTCAACAATCAGAGTTGCAGCACCTCCCGAAGGAACCAATCCATTTCGCGTCCTGTCAAAAGGACGCGAAGCCGTGTGCGGCTCATTCTCATAAGTCGAAAAAGCAGCCAGCCCGTCGAAGCTTCCCATCGACTCGGCATTTATCTCCTGGCCGCCACCACAAATAATCATATCCTGAAATCCGCCGGAAATAAGTATATAAGCCAGCCCAATAGCGTGAGAGCTACTGGCACATGCCCCGCTGATAGTTAGGTTGATACCTTTCAGCTTAAATATTACTGAAAGATTCATGCTTATTGTGGAGTTCATCGACTGAAAAATAGACCCGGAGCCTATAAGCGAAGTGTCATGCTTCTCGCGCATTATATCTATGGCCTCAATTACCGGAATAGACGAGCTGTCATTGCCATAAAGGATGCCTACTTCATTGGAGGCAAGATAGTCCATATCAAGTGACCCGTTTTTGAGTGCCTCCATAGTAGCCACATAGGCATATTCACCCTGTTCAGGTAAACCAACCCTTTCCCGACGAGACAATAGCCCTTTTAGATTTGGGCGCTCAATAATACCACTCAGGGAAGACCGAAAGCCATAGTCTTTTCTTCCTGCATCAATACCAATACCCGACTTGCCAGCGTAAAGTGATTTTGTAACTGTCTCTATGTCGGTACCGATTGTCGAGTAGATTCCTATTCCGGAAATAACAACTCTCTTCACTCGCTTAGTTTTGGGTTAACAATAAACCTCCAAATATTAGCGACAAAACTACAAATAAAATCAAATATAGCAAATGAAGCGCCGTTTTTAGAACCTGAAATTATTCATCCATAGAATACAAGCTGCCAATAAGCACTCCTGTTAATTCAACACCCTCCAACCTTTAAACCCCCAATTGGGATGTCATTCCGAGCTTTGCGAGGAATCTAATCGCTTTTACCGGACAATAGTGAAAATTTATTTCGGATTCAACCATCCCGCCAGTTCAATTTCATTCTGAACAAAATTCTATTAAGCATATTTTCGTTAACTTTGCCGCTTTCTTACTTAGTTTTTTATGGCAGTTTAAGATTAACTTTGCCAATTGTTTCTTTTCCTTGAACCCTTTGTAATAAGTGTTGTTTAAGAATAACAGGTAAATATTGGATTGATTCAGGGAGTGCAAGTGCAGCCCTCTTAAACAAGTGAATATATGGCTAGTGAGCAAGATAAATTATTGGAAGAAGTAACAAGTCGGGAGTATCAGTATGGCTTTCACTCAGATATAGAGATGGATGTTCTTCCTAAGGGTCTGAGCGAAGATGTTGTTGCCGAGATTTCCAGGCGCAAGGGCGAGCCTGAGTTTATGCTGGAATATCGCTTGAAAGCCTATCGTAATTGGCTGAAAATGAAGGTGCCCGATTGGGCTCATTTGAAGATTAACGAGATTGATTTTCAGGATATTATATACTACGCCGCACCCAAGAAAAAGCCGCAGCTGGATAGTATGGATGATGTTGATCCTGAGCTTAGAGCTACCTTTGATAAGTTGGGCATTCCTCTTGACGAGCAGAAGATTTTATCAGGAGTAGCCGTTGATGCTATTATTGACAGTGTTTCGGTGAAGACTACTTTCCGTGAGACTTTGGCCGAAAAAGGAATTATCTTTTGCAGCATGTCGGAGGCTATCAAAGAGCATTCCGATCTGGTGAAGAAGTACCTGGGTTCTGTTGTGCCACCTGAGGATAATTATTTCGCAGCTTTGAATACCGCAGTTTTTAGTGACGGCTCCTTTGTTTATATTCCAAAGGGTGTGCGCTGTCCTATGGAGCTATCGTCCTACTTCCGCATTAACACGATGAATACCGGTCAATTTGAGCGCACTCTTATTATTGCTGAAGAAGACAGCTATGTAAGTTACCTTGAAGGCTGTACTGCTCCTATGCGAGATGAAAATCAGCTGCATGCTGCCGTAGTGGAAATTGTGGCCCTTGAGAGGGCAGAGGTGAAATACTCCACGGTACAGAATTGGTATCCCGGCGACAAGGAGGGCAAGGGAGGTATTTATAACTTTGTAACAAAACGCGGTCTTTGCAAAGGCGACTACTCAAAGATTTCCTGGACTCAGGTAGAGACCGGTTCTGCCATTACATGGAAATATCCCAGTTGTGTGTTGATGGGTAATAATAGTGTTGGTGAGTTCTATTCCGTAGCACTGACAAACAACTTTCAGCAGGCTGACACCGGTACAAAGATGATACATCTGGGTAAGAATACCCGTAGTTTAATAGTTTCGAAAGGAATATCTGCCGGAAGGAGTCAGAACAGCTACCGGGGTCTGGTTAAGGTATCTAAGAATGCAGATAATGCCCGTAATTTTTCGCAGTGTGACTCTATGCTGCTTGGCGATAAATGCGGGGCTCACACTTTTCCTTATCTGGAGATTAATAATAACACAGCCAAAGTAGAGCATGAAGCTACCACATCGAAGATAGGTGAGGATCAGATTTTTTACTGTAATCAAAGGGGGATTAATACTGAAGATGCAGTAGGCTTGATAGTGAATGGATATGTGAAGGAGGTTATCAATCAGCTCCCGATGGAGTTTGCCGTAGAAGCCCAAAAGCTTCTACAAATAAGTCTTGAGGGTAGTGTAGGATAGATTTTGAGAGCTAACAATAATATTTCAACAAGGTAAATTCAAAATAATGCTTAAGATAAGAAACTTACGTGCCGTAATCGATGGCAAAGAGATATTAAGAGGAATCAACTTAGATATAAAAGCAGGCGAGATTCATGCAATAATGGGACCTAACGGTTCAGGCAAAAGTACTCTGGCCGCGGTGCTTGCCGGTAATGAGGCCTTCGAAGTAATCGAAGGCAGCGTTGAGTTTAACGGCAAAGATTTGTTAGATATGTCGCCCGAAGACCGTGCCCGGGAAGGTTTGTTTTTGAGCTTTCAATATCCGGTCGAAATTCCGGGTGTAAGCATGACCAATTTTCTCCGCACAGCATTGAATGAGCAAAAGAAATACAGGGGAGAGGAAATACTTTCGGCCAGTGATTTTTTAAAGCTGATGCGCGACCGTAAGAAGCTTGTGGATATGGATTCTGACTTGACCAATCGTTCGGTTAACGAGGGCTTCTCAGGTGGAGAAAAAAAGAAGAACGAGATTTTTCAGATGGCGATGCTTAATCCCGGTCTTGCCATTCTTGATGAGACAGACTCGGGCCTGGATATTGATGCTTTGCGTGTTGTGGCCAATGGAGTTAACAAGCTTCGTCGTCCCGACAACGCGACTATTCTTATCACTCACTATCAGCGCTTGCTTGATTATATAGTACCCGACAAGGTACACGTGCTTTTCAAGGGTCAGATAGTGAAATCGGCCGGTAAAGAGCTGGCTGTTGAGCTTGAGAAGAATGGATATGACTGGATCAAGCAAGAGATGGAAGCATAATTAATTAGGATTATTGTCTTATGAATATTTCTGAACAAGATATAGGCTTTATAAAACTGTTTGATAGCAACAGGAGTTTTATCGAGGAGCATGCATCGCCCGTGGTAAATGCGGAGCGGGAAAAGGCATACGCTGCTTTTTCCGCCAAGGGCATGCCACGCCCAAAGGCGGAGGCTTACAAATATACCAATCTGCTGCCATGGTTTAAGGCAGAACATACCCAGGCTTTTTCCCTGAATGGTGAATGGGAGAGGGTTGTTGAATCGTTTCAATGCAATGTGAATGAGCTTGATTCATATACTATTTATACAGTTAACGGGCGTTACTGCGACAGTGGAAAGAATGGCACTTTGCCCGAAGGGATAGTAGTAGGCAGCTTTGCCAAACTATCGAAAGAGTATCCGGAGCTTATGGAGAAGCACTACGGATCGCTGGCTGATGTTGAAAGTGACGGGTTTGTGTCTCTTAACAGCATGTTTGCTATCGATGGGGTTTTTGTTTATGTGCCCAAAAACAAGATTCTTGAAAAGCCCTTGCAGATAATAAATATTCTTAGCGGCGACAGGGATTTGATGATAAATCAACGCAACCTGATAGTGGTGGAAGAAAACGCCCAGGCGAGGGTCTTGTTTTGCGATCATACGGCTTCCAATATGCGCTTTGTTGTAAATAGCGTTACCGAGGGCTTTGTTGCCGAATCGGGTATGCTCGATTTCTACAATTTGCAAAATCAGCATAACGGCACCGTTATGCTTGGCGGCTATTACTTCGATCAGGAAAGCAGGTCGCTGCTCAATGCCAATTATTTCACTCTGCATACGGGCATCACCCGCAATAATATTTATGCTCGTTTGAATGGTGCAAAGGCCGAAAATCATGTCTCAGGCTTGTATGTGATAGATAAGAATCAGCATGTTGACAATTTTACTTTTATCGACCATGCTGTGGCCGACTGCGAGAGCAACGAGCTGTTTAAAGGGGTAATGGATGACGCCAGTACCGGGGCTTTTACGGGGCGAATAATGGTGGCTCCTGATGCACAGCGTACTAACGCCTATCAATCCAACAACAATCTTCTTCTTACCAATAGCGCGAAAATTAATACTCGTCCTCAGCTTGAGATTTATGCTGATGATGTGAAATGTAGCCATGGCGCTACGGTAGGTCAGCTTGATGAAGAGGCTATGTTTTATTTGCGGGCACGCGGTATAAGCAAGGAAGAGGCCAATATCCTGCTTATGTTTGCCTTTGCTTACCAGGTGATTGAGAAGATTAACGTGCCGGCATTGAAAGATCAGATTCGCGAACTTGTAGAAAAGCGTTTTCGCGGTGAGTTAGATAAATGCGACTCCTGCGTGGTTTGTGGTCAAATAGGAGTGCAACAGCTCCAAACTGAGAGCAGATGAGTTATTCTATCGAATCGGTCCGTAAAGATTTCCCTATATTAAGTCGCTCGGTCAACGGGCGGCCTTTGGTGTATTTTGACAACGGAGCGACTTCGCAGACGCCGATTCCTGTAGTTGAAGCGATGAATCGTGTATATTATGAGTACAACAGTAATATTCACCGCGGGGTTCATACCTTGAGCAATATTGGGACCGAGGCATTTGAAAAAGTGCGGAAGCAAGTTGCCGGTTTTATCAATGCTGCCAAAGTTGAGGAGGTGATTTTTACTAAGGGCACTACCGAGTCCATTAATCTTCTGGCTTATTCCTTTGGAGAAAGCTTCCTTAAAGCCGGCGACGAAATTATTATCTCGGGTATGGAGCATCACTCTAATATCGTACCCTGGCATCTCCTTCAAAAAAGAAAGAATATTATTATCAGGGTAATCCCCGTTTTGGATGACGGTTCTTTGGACATGGAAGCCTACAAAGCTCTTCTTTCGGATAAAACCAAGCTGCTGTCGATTACTCATGTAAGTAATGTGTTGGGCACTATTAATCCTGTTAAAGAAATTGTGGAGTTGGCTCACAAATATTCTGTTCCGGTATTGATAGACGGGGCGCAGGGTATTCATCACGAAGAAGTTGATGTTCAGGATTTAGACTGTGATTTTTACGTTTTTTCAGGCCATAAAATGTATGGACCAACCGGTACAGGGGTGCTTTATGGTAAGGAAAAGTGGCTGACGGAGATGGAGCCCTGGCAAGGTGGTGGGGAGATGATTAAAACGGTAACGCTTGAAAAGAGTACTTTTAATGATATTCCCTATAAATTCGAGGCTGGTACGCCCGATTACGTGGGGGTTATTGGCCTGGGTGCTGCTATTGATTATATAAACGGTATTGGCCTCGATGCTATCCGCGAATATGAGAGGGAGCTTTATACTTATGCTTTTGATCGTCTTTCTTCTATCAGCAATCTCACTATCTACGGCACTGCCCCGCACAGAGGCAGTCTGATATCTTTCCTTCTTAAGGACATTCATCCCTTCGATGCCGGCACCCTCCTTGACAAAATGGGAATAGCAGTACGCACCGGGCATCATTGTGCCCAGCCGCTGATGGACAGGTTTTCTATTCCCGGCACTGTCAGAGCGTCTTTCGGTCTTTACAACACAAAGGAAGAAGTTGATATATTGATTGATGGTTTGGCAAAAGTGCGTCAACTGTTTGCTTAAAGCTCAAAAAATGGTGAAATTTGTCGCCTTATTTAATTAAGAGAGAAATGACCATTATTGAGGTACAAAATGAGATAGTTGAGGAGTTTTCCATGCTTAGTGAATGGATGGATCGCTACTCTCTGTTAATAGAATTAGGCAATGAGCTTGAAGGCTTTCATGAAGAGCATCGCACAGATCAGAATTTGATTGAAGGCTGTCAGAGCAGGGTGTGGCTATATGCCCGTGAAGAGGGAGGCAAGATTTATTTTGAGGCAGATAGCGACGCGATAATCGTAAAAGGCATAGTTGCACTTCTTATACGCGTGATGAACGGTCGTACTCCTTCAGAATTATTGGAATCCGAGCTTTTCTTTATCGATAAGATTAGTCTTAAGGAGCATCTTTCGCCAACACGCTCAAATGGGCTGGTGGCAATGGTTAAGCAGATGAAAATGTTTGCCCTGGCATACAAAACAAAGATGGAAAATCAATAAGTGGATAAACAACTCTTCTTTTGTTTGGTTATTATCTTATAGTTATTTTTCATTTGTGTAATTAATAAAATGCGCTATCATGGCAAACGAGTTTTTGAGTAAAGAGGCAGATATTATCGACGCGCTTAAAACAATATACGACCCCGAAATTCCTGTTAATATCTACGACTTGGGATTGATATACGAGGTTGATGTAAATGATGATGGGCGGGTGCGTATAGTGATGACTTTAACTTCGCCAAACTGTCCGGTAGCTGAATCCTTGCCCGTCGAGGTTCAGGAAACTGTTGCTGATATTTCCGGCGTTACTTCTGTTGAGGTTAATATGACTTTCGACCCGCCATGGGATCGGGATATGCTCTCTGACGAGGCTTTGCTGGAATTAGGACTGCTTTAAGCATGTCGCTGATTAAGGAATATATAGCTGAGGGGATTCGCCGAAAAGCCTCTGAGCTTGGTTTTGCAGAAGTCGGGTTTTCTCCTGCCACTGAGCTAGTGGAAGACAAAGAGCGGCTTAGGGCCTGGCTGGCCAAAGGTTATTCAGCCGGAATGAGCTATATGTCCAATTATTTTGATAAGCGCACGGATCCCTCGCTCCTGGTGCAAGGTTCATTGTCGGTTATTTCGCTATTACACAGCTACAAGCCGACGGAGAGCCCGCTTTCGGAGCATGCGCCTAAAATTTCACGCTATGCTTATGGCAAAGATTATCATGATGTAATACGAAGAAAACTTTCCGAATTATTTTCCCATATACGCGATGAATACTATCCCGCACTGGAAGGTCGCTTCTTCGTGGATTCGGCGCCCTTGCTCGAGCGTGCTTTGGCAGTTAAATCAGGCTTGGGTTGGATAGGTAAAAATAGCATGTTGATTAACAGGCGCCTGGGCTCCTATGTCTTCCTGTCTGAAATATTAGTTAACATTGAGCTTCCCTATAATGAGGGCGGTATGATTGACAGATGCGGCGGCTGCACCTATTGCATAGATGCTTGTCCCACCGCGGCTATTTTGCCTGATAGGGTGATTGATGGCAATCGTTGTATTTCCTATCTTACCATTGAAAATAAGGATGATATACCGCTTGAGTTTAAAGGAAAACTAAAGGGTTGGACTTTTGGCTGTGATATATGCCAGGAGGTTTGCCCCTGGAATCGTAAGGCTCCGGATAGCGATGAGCCCGAGTTTAGACCTTCTGCCGCTTTGCTTGCAATGAACCTGGAGAAGTGGGAGGGACTTAGCCGGGAGGGTTTTTCGGAGCTTTTTAAAGGCTCGGCCGTAAAGCGAGCTAAATATACAGGATGGATCCGCAACTATAAGTTTGTTGTTGAACCTTAGTTTTTGAACTGCCTTATTATTCTAAAAAAAATAACTTAGCTTTGTAATTGAACAAAGTTTCAGTCTCTTATGCAGAACAATCTATTTAGAACTCTTGTCTCTGTTGAAAAAGCTGCCGAGCTGATACCACTTGGCTCTCCTCTCTTATTTATCGGTTCTTGTTTTGCTGATAATATTGGTCAGCGCATGGTCGATGCTCGCTTTCCTACCCTTGTTAATCCCTTTGGGGTGCTTTATAATCCTGTGTCGGTGGCCGATGCTTTGGATTCAATTATGGATTTGAATTATATAAGCGAAGAAGATTTAGTTGAGCGGGATGGTTTGTGGCATAGCTTTATGCATCATGGGCGCTTCAGCTCTCACGATGCTTCAAGCACCGTGAGAAGTATAAATGATGCAATAATAGAGGCTCATGATTTTTTGCAGGACGCTGAATTTCTGTTTATCACTTTTGGAAGCGCCTTTGTTTATGAGCATAAGCTCTTGCAAAAGGTGGTAGCCAACTGCCATAAGTTTCCGGGTGGGGATTTTGAGCGTTATATGCTTGAACCCGATGAGCTTGTTGAGATTTGGAAGGATCTTATAGTTCGCCTTAGAGTTTTTAATCCCGGGCTTAAGATTATTTTCACGGTTAGTCCGGTGCGTCATCTGAAAGATGGAGCTCATGGCAATCAGTTGAGCAAGGCCGTCTTGCTTCTTGGAATTGATAAACTGCTTGCACTCTTTGAAAAGCTTGATTATTTCCCTGCCTATGAGATAGTCGTGGACGAGCTGCGCGATTACCGCTTTTATGATAAGGGAATGACACATCCTGACAGTGTCGCGGTAGATTATATTATGAGCCGTTTTTGCGAAAGCCGTTTAAGCCGGGAGGCACAAAACTATTATAAGGAGGTATCAAAAATTATCAGAGCAAGGGAGCATCGCGCATCCGGTCACAACACCCCGGCTTATCGTCAGTTTGTAAGTCGTACTCTGGCCGATATACATGACTTGTCTATCCGTTATCCTGCTGCATTGCTTGAACAAGACAGGCAATGGTTTCAATCGATATTGGAGCACTTGGATGATGATGAAAACGCAGGATAATTAATTTGATATTATCAAGCCATAAGCGTTTAAATTACTCTTATTCTTTTCTATAAGAATGTTTTATAATCGTTAATTCCTTTTGAATGCCGTGTTTTTTTCACTAAATTAACCGAACTTTGTCATTCAAAATTCAATCACTAATTTGGTTTTATTTAATGATTAATTGAGTATTGATAGCTGATAAGCCGTGCGTTTGTGCTGAAGAAGGGTAGAATGAAGGCGTGCTCCTTATTATTGTTGTAGTTCAGTAGTGTTTGCATTCATCTATGTAATTATATAATTCAGTATGACCTATTTAAGCCTAGACAAAACTAAACTAGTAAATCTGGAATACTCCCTGCTTCGGGAGGTGATACGCACAAATCGTGCGGGTTCCTATTCCAGCACTACGGTTGTGGGGTGTAATACGCGAAAATACCACGGCATGTTGGTATGCCCCATTGAGCATTTTAACGGTGGCCGCTTTGTGCTGCTTTCATCACTTGATATATCATTAATCCAACATCAACAGGTCTTTAATCTTGGTATTCATAAATACCAGGGAAGTCATTACGAGCCAAAGGGCCATAAGTACATGACGGAATTTGAGATGGAAGTGACCCCTAAACGTATATACCGGGTGGGAGGTATGCTTCTGAGCGTTGAGCAGTTAATGGTTGAATCGGAAGAGCAGGTCTTGTTAAAAGTTACCCTTGAAGATGCTCATTCTCCCACACTTATCCGCTTTAAACCATTTTTAGCTTTTAGAAGCATTCATGACCTTACTCAACAAAACATGGTCGCAAATACGCGTTATCAAAATGTTGAAAGAGGTATAAAGATTAAAATGTACGAGGGCTTTCCCTTCCTTCACATGCAAACCAGTAAGGAGAATGAGTTTTTGGCTATGCCCGACTGGTACAGGGGTATAGAATATACCAAAGAGCAAAATCGAGGATATCCCTTTAAGGAGGATCTTTTTTCGCCCGGCTATTTCGAGATGAAAATTGATAAAGGGGAGTCCATAATATTCTCTGCCGCTACTTCTGAAATCAAGCCCAATGGCTTAAAAGCTAAATATACCCGCGAAATAAATAAGCGCATCCCGCGTGATACCCTGCTCAATAACCTGCTCAATTCGGCCGAGCAATTTATCCAGAAGCGTAAGGGAAGAATCAAGCTTGTGGCAGGATATCACTGGTATCATGAAAGATTACGCGATACGCTGGTTGCTTTGCCCGGCTTAATGGCATATCAGACTAACCGTGAGCCATATTTAAGTATCCTGGACTATGCTATTGAAGAAATCAGACGTATTTATATTGCTGAGAATAATATAGGGCTGCGACCCGACGCCAAGGATATTGACGTCCCTCTGTGGCTGTTTTATACTATCCAGGAAATTGAGCATATGTTTCCGGAGATGGACGTATGTAAGAAGTACAGTAAGGTGATGATAGAGATTATTCAGCACTATATGAGGCTTAAAGACGGCTGCGTAAGAATCACCGAGTCGGGACTTCTTTATGCTAAGGTTGATGGTAAGCCGCTTACATGGATGGACGCTGTAGTTGACGGAAAGCCCGTAACCTGGCGACCGGGACTCGCAGTTGAAGTCAATGCTTTATGGTATAATGCGCTTTGCTGTTTTGTAGAACATTGCAGTAAACAGGCTGAAGTTGATCCCGGTGATATAGTAGAGCTTACTGAAAAAGTAAGGGAATCTTTCGTAAATACTTTCTGGAATGAGGAGGGAGGATACCTCTTCGATTATGTTGACGGAGAATATCGCGATGCCGCAATTCGGCCAAATCAGGTTCTGGCTGCATCTCTCCGACACTCACCTTTATCAACTGAACAGAAAAAAGCAGTTATTGATGTTCTGAAAAAGGAGCTCTTAACTCCAAAGGGATTAAGAACCTTGTCGCCTTCCGACCCCCAATACAAAGGAGTAATTGAAGGACCGCAATCTCAGCGTGATGTTGCCAAACATCAGGGCTCTGTATTTCCTTGGCTGTCAGCGTTTTTTGCCGATGGATATCTGAGTATTCACAAACGTGGAGGTTTGCCCTTTATTAAGAATATGATTGATGATTTTGAAGAGGAGATGGGTAACCACTGCATAAGCACCATATCGGAGTATTTTAACGGCACTCCACCTCACGTGGGCAAGGGCGCTGTTAGTATGGCCTTGAATGTTGCCGCTGTAATTAAGATCATTAATCTAATTGAAAAATACAATTAAAATATGAGGGTACTCATGTTTGGGTGGGAATTCCCTCCCCATATATCGGGCGGGCTGGGTACAGCCTGCTACGGACTAACAAGAGGTCTGTCACACATACCCGGGGTTCAGGTTCTGTTTGTTGTTCCTAAGGCTCATGGTGATGAAGACCAGTCGGCCATACGCTTGGTTGGTGCTAATCAGGTGCCTGTTAAACATCGCACTCTGCAGTTAAAGCACTTTAGCCGGACTCTCGACTACATAGAAGTAGGTTCAAAGCTGGTTCCCTATATGGATCCGGAAGAGTACTGGAGGCATACAGTTGCTGAGAATTTCAAACAGTTGGCGCTTCTTAACACCAATACTGAAGGTCTCGTGAAGTTCTCGGGTAAATATGGAGCAGATCTTTTAAGGGAAATAAGGGACTACGCCCTTGTTGCAAATGTAATAGCGCAAGACTATGCTTTTGACTTGATACATGCCCACGACTGGCTTACCTATCCGGCAGGGATTGCTGCCAAGGAGGCTACCGGAAAGCCTCTGGTGGTTCATGTGCATGCCACGGATTTTGACCGTAGCGGGGGGAGTGTGAATCCCGCCGTATTTGATATCGAGAAGCGCGGAATGGATGCTGCTGATAAGGTTATTACGGTTAGCAACCTGACGCGCAAAATTGTTATTGAGAAATATGGAATAAATCCCGAAAAGGTTGTGACAGTTTATAATGCTGTTGAACCTTACGAAGCATCAAGTGAGGAAGCACCTAAAAAAGGAGTGAATGAGAAGATTGTCACCTTTTTGGGACGTATTACTATGCAGAAGGGCCCCGAGTATTTTGTCGAGGCCGCCCGTCGTGTTCTCAAACGCATGGATAATGTGCGTTTCGTGATGGCAGGTAGTGGTGATATGATGGAGTGTATGATTAGGCGATGCGCCCAGCTCAAAATATCAGACAAGTTTCACTTCACGGGCTTCTTAAAAGGGGATGATGTTTTTGATATGCTGAGAATGAGTGATTTGTATGTTATGCCCTCTGTTTCGGAGCCTTTTGGTATTAGTCCCCTTGAAGCCATGCAGAGCAACGTGCCTGTGCTGATTTCTCATCAGTCGGGCGTTTCCGAGATATTGACCTACGCGATTAAGACAAATTTTTGGGATGTTGATGCTATGGCCGACGCCATTTATGGTGTGCTTAATTATGGGGGCATGTCAAAGATGTTTGTAACCCATGGTAAGCAGGAGGTTGATAATTTAAAATGGGACAATTCGGCACTTCATGTAAAACAGGTTTACGATAAAGTTTTAGGTAGTCATTAATATTAAAAAAGATACATCTATGAAAACCATATGCTTCTATTTTCAAGTTCATCAGCCTTTCCGCTTCAGGAGATATCGCTTTTTCGATATAGGTAACGATCACTACTATTATGATGATTACACCAACGAAAGTGTAATGACTAAGGTAGCCTCCAAATGTTATATACCGGCAAACAATCTGCTCTTAAAGATGCTAAAAGCACATAAGGGCAAGTTTAAGGTATCATTCTCAATTTCGGGACTTGCAATTGAGCAGTTTCAACTTTATGCTCCTGAGGTGCTGGATAGCTTTAAAGAGCTGGCCGATACGGGGATGGTTGAATTTCTCGCCGAGACCTATTCCCACTCCCTGGTTTCATTAAAAGATAAGGACGCCTTCCGCTCGCAGGTTGAGGCACATTCAAAACTTATAGAAGAGCTTTTCGGAAAGCGCCCTCAAGTTTTCAGGAATACAGAATTAATCTATTCCGACCTTTTGGGAGAAATGGTGGCCGATATGGGATATAAAGCGATGCTGACCGAAGGTGCTAAGCATATACTTGGCTGGAAGAGTCCCAATTTTTTATACTGTAATGCTATCAATCCGCGGCTTAAAGTTTTGCTGAAAAATTATAAGCTGAGCGATGATATTGCCTTCCGTTTTGGTAACAAGTCGTGGAGCGAATGGCCTCTTACAGCCCCTAAATTTGTGGATTGGCTTAAAAAGCTTGATTCGCGTGAGGAAGTGATTAATCTTTTTATGGATTATGAGACCTTTGGGGAACACCAGGATAAGAGCACAGGCATTTTTGAGTTCCTTGAAAATATTCCGATTGCAGCATTTAAAACTAAAGAATTGTCGTTCAGCACTCCTTCAGAAATTGCCGAATCACTGCAGCCTGTAGCACCTGTCAGCGTTCCTCACCCCATTTCATGGGCCGATGAAGAACGCGACTTAACGGCCTGGTTGGGTAATGAGATGCAGGAAGAAGCCTTTAACAAACTTTATGCTCTATTGCCGAAAATAGCTCAGTGTAATGACCCTAAGCTTCTGAAGGATTGGAATTTCCTTCAAAGCAGTGACCACTTTTATTATATGTGTACCAAGTTCTTCTCAGACGGAGACGTTCATGCTTATTTCAATCCTTATGAGACCCCATATCAGGCATTTATAAATTATATGAATGTATTGAGCGATTTTACAATCCGTCTGAACGCAGCTGTACCCAAATCAGGATTGGATCAGGAGATAGCCAATTTGACAGAAGTGCTCAATGCCAAAGAAGAGAAGATTAAAAAAATGGAGGATGAGATACAGAAACTTAGGAAAAGGCGTATGTCTTCTAAGGCTCCTGCCTCCGGTAAGAGTAAGGCGAAAGCAATGAACAGTTAGCAGTGAACAGTTAACAGTTAGCAGTAAGTGATTTAGAGCTGCGCCGTTTAAAGTTGGGATTTTCGGGTTAAGGGTGGAACTTCAAACTTAGAACCTTGAACTTAAAACCTTAAACTTAAAACTTTGAACTTAAAACTTAAAACCTTGAACCCCAAACTTAGAACCTTAGAAATGCAAATTAATTAAGTATTATGATAGACAGTTATTTGAAGCCCGATTACCTGTTTGAGACGAGCTGGGAAGTTTGTAATAAAATGGGTGGAATACACACTGTGTTGTCCTCGCGGGCAAATACTCTGGTGCAGCAATTCCAGGACAAACTGATTTTTATCGGTCCTGATGTGTGGCGCGGCCCGCAGCGCAATCCTGCTTTTACCCCCGACGACAGTGTCTTTGGTGCATGGCAGGCTTCGCTTCAATATGAAGGTATTAGGGTGAAGGTGGGTCGTTGGAATGTGCATGGAAATCCGCTGGTTTTCCTGGTTGACTTTTCGCCCTTTGTGGCTCAGAAAAATGATATACTGTCTTACCTTTGGGAGAGATATAAGGTTGATAGTATATCGGGTCAGTGGGATTACGTAGAGTCTGCCCTGTTTGGATATGCCACCGGCCTTGTAATAGAGAGTTTCTACAAGTTCTATCTCAACTCTGCCGATAAGGTAGTGGCCCATTTTAATGAATGGATGACGGGTAGCGGGGCGCTGTATCTTAACGATAAGCTACCGCAGGTAGCTACTATTTTCACTACTCATGCCACTACAATAGGTCGCTCCCTGGCCGGAAACGGCTATCCTGTTTATGAGGGTATGAGTTCTTACGATGCTGATGCCAAAGCTCAGGAGCTTGGCGTTGTAGCCAAGCATTCAATCGAGAAAATAACAGCCAATAATGTTGATTGCTTTACTACCGTCTCGGATATTACAGCCAATGAGTGTGCTAATTTCCTTAAAAAGGGAGTAGATGTTGTCACTCCAAATGGCTTTGAGAATGATTTTGTCCCTAAGGGTGGCGAGTATGATGACAAGCGAGTTGCGGCGCGTGAAAAGTTAAGAGAGGTCGCCTCGGCCGTATTGGGATATGAGGTTTCTGAAAGTGCTATGCTCGCAGCAAGTAGCGGTCGCTATGAGTTTCGCAATAAAGGCGCAGACGTTATACTGGATGCCTTGAAATTGCTGAATGAGGATAGGGAGCTTAATAGGGAAATATTGTTTTTTATCTTAATTCCCGGCAATACCTACGGCCCGCGTAAAGATTTAATTGAAAGGCTTAAGGGTGAAAAATACAATGAGCCCTTACCCAACCCCTTCTTGACTCACGGCTTGAACGATTTGGGCTACGACCCTATCATCAACAAGATTCAGGATATTCATCTTAACAATGAAGCTTCTGAGAAGGTAAAACTAATTTTCGTGCCCAGCTATCTGAATGGAAACGACGGTATCTTTAATATTTCATACTACGACCTGCTTATCGGTATGGACATTACCGTTTTCCCTTCATATTATGAGCCATGGGGCTACACCCCTCAGGAGAGCGTAGCTTTTGGTATACCGACAGTGACAACAAGTCTGGCAGGCTTCGGGATTTGGGCATCGCAGTTTTCTAAATCGGTATTTGACGGAGTTGAGGTGCTCGCCCGCAATGACAATAATCGTGATGAGGTAGTACTGGGAATTGCTGAAACCCTTAAGTTATACTCGGAGGCTAATGATAAACAGATAGAAGAGCTTAAACAAAAATGTTTTAGTCTGGCTGAAAAGCTTGAGTGGGACAACTTGATTAGGCATTACTTTAAAGCTTATGATATTGCTTTGAAGGAGGTCAATTTGCGCCGCGACCAGTTTATTACTTTACATCAAACGGAGGCTCGCGCTCACAGAGCGCCCGATACTCTCTCCATTCCTTCATGGAAAAAGTTGGTAATCAAGTCGAAAATGCCAAAGCGTATTGAGGGTCTGAATGTCTTAGCCCGTAACCTTTGGTGGAGCTGGAATTATCAGGCAATGGAGCTGTTTGAGGCAGTTGACGATGAGTTGTGGGAAAAGGTGGGCAAGAATCCTGTTCAGTTATTAGAAAAGGTTTCATTTGAAAAGCTCAGCAAACTGGCTCTTGACAAAAGCTTTACCGCTCAGTTTGATGAGGTTTACGGCATGTTTGAGAAATATATGGCCAAACCATTTAACGATGGCCCTGCCATAGCCTACTTTAGCATGGAATATGGACTTAATGACGTGCTTAAGATTTTTAGTGGTGGTTTGGGAATCCTGGCCGGCGATTACCTCAAAGAAGCAAGTGATAAAGGTGTAAATATTACTGCCATTGGTTTGCTATATCGCTATGGTTATTTCCGTCAAACTTTAACACTCAACGGTGAGCAGACAGCACGCTACGAGATGCAGGAATTTTCCAACTTGCCGATTGAGGAGGTACGTGACAAAAACGGGCAAACGATTAAGATTGCGTTAGATCTTCCCGGACGCTCTTTGACGGCCATAGTGTGGAAGGCACAGGTTGGGCGCATTCCTCTTTATTTATTGGATGTTGATATTGCAGAAAATAATCAGCAGGACAGAGAAATTACCCATAAGCTTTATGGAGGCGACTGGGAAAACAGGCTTAAACAGGAGTTTTTGCTTGGCGTGGGTGGTATCCGTTTGCTGGATGCTATTGGTGCCAAAATGGATCTTTACCACTGCAATGAGGGGCACGCAGCTTTGATTAACGTAGAACGCCTGATCGACCTGGTGGAGCAAAAATTTAGTTTCCAGGAAGCCATGGAGATAGTTAGGGCTTCTTCTCTGTTTACCACTCACACTCCTGTCCCGGCAGGTCACGATAAGTTTGACGAGGACATGTTTCGCGTTTATATGCGCCACGTTCCTGAAAAACTCAATATTAGCTGGGAGGAGTTTATGGAATTGGGACGTGAAGGAGGTGAAGAAAATGAGAAGTTCTCAATGAGTGTATTAGCTGCCAAAACCTCGCAGGAGATTAACGGGGTTAGCTGGTTGCACGGAGAGGTTACGAAAAAAATGTTTCGCCGTCTTTGGAAAGGATATTTCCCTGAAGAGCTGCATATCAGCTATGTTACAAATGGAGTTCATTATGGAACCTGGACGTCCAAAGAGTTTCGCAAACTTTATGAAAGCGAGTTTGGTGAAGATTTTCTGGAAGATGTTTCCAACCGTAGTAAATGGGCGAGGATATATGAAGTGTCGGACGAGCGCTTATGGGGAGTTCGTGTTGCTCTTCGTAAAAAGCTGATTGATTATATACGCTGGCGCATGGCCAAAGGTATGGCCGATATTCATGAAGATCCCTCGCATATTGTTGATGTTCTCGACACAATCAGGGAAGATGCTCTTACTGTTGGCTTTGCCCGACGCTTTGCAACTTACAAGAGGGCTCATCTTCTGTTTGAGGATCTTGACAGATTGTCACGCTTGCTTAACAACCCCGATAAGCCTGTTCAGTTTATCTTTGCCGGAAAGGCTCACCCCGCAGATGGAGCGGGTCAGGGCTTAATCAAGCATATAGTGGAGATTTCGCGTCGCCCCGAGTTTACCGGAAAGATTATTTTCCTTGAAAACTATGATATGGATTTGGCAAAGCGACTTATAAGCGGTGTTGACGTGTGGTTAAATACTCCAACACGACCACTTGAAGCCTCCGGAACCAGTGGTGAAAAAGCTGAGCTCAACGGAGTGTTGAACTTTAGTGTGCTTGATGGTTGGTGGTATGAAGGCTATAGGGAAGGTGCCGGATGGGCCTTAACTGATAAGAAAACCTTTGATAATCAGGCGTATCAGGATGATTTAGACGCTACCACGATTTACAGCATCTTTGAGAATGAGATTATTCCACGCTTCTTTAAGAAGAATGAGAAGGGAATTCCTGAAGGTTGGATAGATTATGTTAAGAGTTCAATTGCCAATATAGCGCCTGAGTTTACAACTCGCAGAATGATTAACGATTATGATGATCGCTTCTATTCCCCGATGTATGAAAGGGTAAAATCGCTTCATGAAAACGATTTCCGTCTGGTTCGCGAAATTGCTGCCTGGAAAAGACGTGTCCTTGCAGGATGGGAGGATATTGAGGTCTTGTCTATTAATATGCCTGACATTGCAAATAAGGAACTCGGAATTGGCGAGAAGTATGTTGTTGACGTAGTCCTTGATTTGAAGCGACTTGCAGGAACTGATGTGGGTTTGGAAATGGTGCTTGCAGAGGCAAGCGACGATGAATTCCCAGCCATACTTCATATCGAGCCCTTTAAAGAGGTGGGCAAGGAATGTTCAAAAGTTAGCTTCAAGCTTGACTATAAGCTAAATTTGCCAGGAGTTTATAAATTTGGTATCAGGATGGTCCCTAAGAATAGCGCTCTGCCTCATAAGCAGGACTTTTCACCGGTAAGGTGGCTGTAGTGAGTTATGAGTTGTAAGTTATGAGTTATAAGTTATAAGTTATGAGTGATTAGTTAGGAGTTATCAGTTAGTAATAATTAATAATCAGTTATCAGTAAGCAGCTCTTTGTTTACTGATAACTGTTTTTTATTCACCGTCTGAGTTTAACCATAAACTGATTTGATTGGCTGGCGTTTCAGTACCATTGCTATCCTCGATGGTATGTAAAGTTGCAGATGGTGATGAGTTTTGTTGAGGGGAAGCGGGCGGGTATAATAGCTCATGTCTTTGTCCACCCTCTTAAAGCCGCCAAATTCTTCGTCGTCTGAGGACAATACTATTTTGAATTTTCCTGCATTAATGGGAATGCCGTAATTGGTGTATGACTTTGTAGGGTGAAAGTTGAAGATAAATAGCAATCCACCGCGTTCAAAGGCCAGCACTTGATCTGCTGTGTTAGCCGATTTTAGATAGATTTCCGGTACCTCATTAATTTTTTCCTTTGAGGCGAGATGAATCATTGCCTTGTCAAATTGTCCAAGCCATTTGAACTTCAGATTGTTATTGTCGTAAAGACTCCATTGGCGTCGCGCATATTGATACGACCAGTTGTTGCCTTCTCTTGGGAAATCTATCCACTCGGGATGGCCAAACTCGTTGCCCATAAAGTTTAAATATCCGCCGTAAGCCGTAGCAATTGTAATTAATCGAAGCATCTTGTGTAGGGCTATTGCTCTGTCTATAATCAGATTGGGCCGGTCGATAGACATAAAATCGTACATTTCTTTATCGGCGAGCCTAAAAATTATAGTTTTATCACCGACAAGAGCCTGATCGTGCGATTCTACGTAAGAAACAATTTTTTCTTCGGGACGATGTTGTGTAAGCTCATGGAATATTTGACCAACATTCCACTCTTCATCACTTTTCTCCTTAATAAGTTTAATCCAGAAATCGGGAACCCCCATCGACAGCCTGTAGTCAAATCCCAGACCCTCATCTGCTCCAGGTAAGGTAATGCCAGGCATACCGCTCATCTCTTCAGCCAAACTAAGTGCTTTGGGGTGGAGCGTGTGTATCAGTTCATTAGCTAAGGCCAGATAGAGCATGGCATCTTCATCTTGCTGGCCGTCGAAATAATCATCATAGCTTGTAAAATCTTTTTCTAATCCATGATGGAAATAAAGCATACTGGTTACTCCATCAAAGCGAAAACCATCGAAGTGGAATTCTTCAATCCAGTAGCGGCAATTAGACAGCAAGAAACGTTGCACTTCATCTTTGCCATAATCAAAGCACCTCGAATCCCAGGCGGGGTGTTCGCCTCTGCTTCCATAGTGGAAATACAAATCACTTGTTCCGTCAAAGCGGCTTAGACCTTCTTCCTCATTTTTAACCGAATGGGAATGTACCAAATCCATAATTACCGCTATCCCCATTTGATGCGCTTTGTTGACCAGGAATTTTAAATCTTCGGGAGTGCCGAAGCGCCCGGATGGGGCGAAGAAATTAGATACATGGTAACCAAAGCTCCCGTAATAGGGATGCTCTTGTACTGCCATCAATTGAAGAGTATTGTAGCCTGCTTCCTTTATCCGCGGCAGAATATTCTCTGCAAATTCAATATAAGATCCTACTCTTTCAGCATCTTGAGCCATGCCTGTATGAGCTTCGTAAATCAGAGCAGGGGCATCAGGTACTGAGAATCCATGGTCGTCCCACTGGAAGGGATTGGGATACCACACCTGAGCACTGAAAAGAAGGGTTTCAGGGTCTTGAACGGTTCTTTGGGCATAGGCAGGAATCCTCATTGCTGCACCACCTTCCCATACCATCCATAACTTGTAATGATCGCCGTGCTTAAGTATATCTCTATGAAGCTTAATACTCCAAATACCGCCTTCGCCGCGTGTCAATCTAAAGCCTTGTTTAGGCTTCCAGTCTGAAAATTCGCCTACCAGATATAGTTCTTTTGCATTAGGCGCCCATTCGCTAAAATGCCATTCATCGTTTCTGAAATGTAGGCCAAATTGCAGATGAGCCGAAGCATATTCTTTTAGTGAACCCCAGCCTGAATTAATTTGTCCTAATCTGTTAAGGAATCGTTTGCGTCGCTGCTGCAGTTGCGGCAAAAACGGCTTCAACCACGAATCATAATCTATTAGTCGCATGTGCGGGTAGTTTTATTTATTTAGCAAGCCCGATTGCAAAACTCTTTCCAAATCTTCCGGTGAATCAATCCCGATGCTGTCGTGCTTGCTTAGACGAACTGTTATTTTATAGTTGTTTTCGAGCCAGCGCAACTGCTCAAGCGATTCGGCCAGTTCGAGACTTGAAGGCTTTAGGGTGCTTATTTGCCTTAGTATATCGCTTCTATAGGCATACAAGCCTATATGAAGGTAGTAGTTGTGCTTAAGATGCCACACTTCTTTTGGCTGCTGTCGCAGATAGGGTATGGGCGAGCGGGAAAAGTATATGGCCTCATACTGAGGATTAATAATTACTTTAGGTTTGTTGGCATCCCAAAGGTCGTCCGCCTTCTGTAAAGGTTTAATCAGTGTGGCTATTTCCGTCATGGGACTCATAAAACAAGCTGCGAGGGTCTCAATCATTTCGGGTTCAACAAAAGGTTCGTCGCCTTGAATATTTATGACCACATCATAAGTTCTTTTTTCTGCAGTCTCAATTAGCATAAGTGCTTCAGTACAGCGATCGGTGCCGCTTTGGTGGGCCGTATCTGTCATTACTGCCTTCCCTCCAAAGCCCTTTACCGTATTTAGTATTCGCTCATCATCAGTTGCTACATATACATTAGTCAGCGCTTTTGATGCCTGTTCATAAACCCTTTGTATCATGGTTTTCCCGCCAATATCAGCAAGAGGCTTTCCGGGAAATCGTGTCGAAGCGTAACGGGCAGGTATTATTCCCACTATTGATTGTTCTATCATTTTGTCGTTCTGAGATGAATGTATAGCGCGATAAAAAGAAGGTTTTAATTTCAGACTAAGTTAATAAAAAAGGCGCTTATAGAGGCTATTTTGAAAACACTATTTTTAAAACGAAAACAACTGGCTAATTATAATCAAAATTGTAACTTTGTCAGTTAGCACTGCAATTTTAGCAGTCGTCTTTCGCTTCTGCTTAAATAACCTTGATTTAGCCGAAGCTGATAAGAAAGATTATTTAATTTTACACTAAGAAGAGCTTGTTATTTCTATTATGAGTGATGTTCAGCAGATAAAGCAACGATTTGGAATTATTGGGAATTCTTATGGACTTAACAGGGCCATAGATATCGCAGTTCAGGTGGCTCCTACCGATTTGTCGGTATTGATTACCGGAGAAAGCGGTACAGGTAAGGAATCCTTTCCTCAGATTATTCACCATTATAGTAGCCGCAAGCACGGTTCGTATATTGCTGTAAACTGTGGGGCTATACCTGAAGGAACCATCGACTCCGAGCTTTTTGGACATGAGAAAGGCTCATTCACCGGGGCTCTATCTGATAGAAAAGGTTATTTTGAGGAGGCTGATGGTGGTACAATATTTCTGGATGAGATAGGAGAGCTTCCTCTTGCTACTCAGGTGAGGCTGCTTAGGGTGCTTGAAAGTGGTGAGTTTATTAGGGTTGGTTCTTCTAAAATAGTAAAAAGCGATGTTAGGGTTGTCGCTGCCACAAATGTCAATCTGGAGAGAGCCATTGCTGACGGGAAATTCAGAGAGGATCTTTTTTATCGCTTGAATAGTGTTCCTATCAGAATTCCTCCTTTGCGTGAAAGAGTAGAGGATATTCATCTGCTATTCAGGAAGTTTGCCAATGATTTTGCAACTCGTTACCGTATGCCGGCAATCAAACTGGATGAAGATGCGCAGATGCTCTTAACCAAGTATCGCTGGCCGGGGAATATACGGCAGTTAAAGAATATTACCGAGCAGATTTCAGTTATCGAGAAGCAGAGGCTGTTGACAGCCAATGATTTGAGGAAATATCTGCCTTCACATGCCGGAGAAAATCTTCCTGCCGTAATTGGAGGGGAAACTAAGTCTGAGGCAGGCTTCTCTAATGAGCGCGAAATTTTATATAAAGTGCTGTTCGATATGAAGCATGATATGAACGATTTGAAAAAATTGGTTCATGAAATTATTCAGAATGGAGCAGATGTTAATTTAAAGGGTGATAATGCCAGGATAATTGAGAGTCTCTACAGCGGAGATACCGGGATAATTAAACCGCCAGCCACAAGCTCCACTATGACTTATCCTTCACATCGTGATGATGAAGCAATTGAGGATACCGAAGAGTTTGTGGAAGAATCTTTATCGCTTGAGGATAAAGAAAAGGAGTTGATAGAGAAGGCTCTTGAAAAGCATGGCGGCCGACGCAAGAATGCTGCCCACGAGCTTGGAATTTCTGAACGGACACTCTATAGAAAGCTAAAAGAATATGCAATTAAAGGATAGAAGAAGGATGATTGAGAGAAGCGTTTTTGTTATTATAGCGCTTGCTTTGGCTTATGGATGCTCGATACAGATGACTTTTAGTGGTTCCTCTGTGCCCGAGAACGTTAGTACTGCATCGGTGCAGTTCTTTGAGAATCGTGCGGCACTAATTAATCCTTTGTTAAGTCAGACTTTTACAGAAGGATTAAAGGATAGGATTACGACAGAATCACGCCTTGTAATAGTCAGCGATATTGGCGATATTGATTTTTCGGGTCAGATAACCGGATATGACCTTCGTCCGATGGCCATTCAGGCTGATGCTATTTCGGCTGAGACACGCCTAACAGTTTCGGTTAGGGTTAGGTATCAGAATTATAAAGATCCTAAGCAAAACTGGGAGTCTTCATTTTCAGCCTATGCTGATTTCGAGAGCAGCCAGAATATTACTTCTATAGAAGAGCAGTTGGTCGCCGACATTGTAGATCAGCTTACAGAGAATATTTTTAATAAAGCTTTTTCCGACTGGTAGAATAAATGAACAGGCAGCAGATCATAGCGGCAGTTGATAATCCGCAAACGCTTAACAGTAGCAGTCTTGATCAGTTAAAAGTGATACTTGACGAGTATCCCTTTTTTCAGGCAGGCAGAATGTTGTGGGTCAAAAATTTGCACTTACTTGATCATATTCGCTATAATAATGAGCTTAAATTGGCTGCCGCTCATATTGCCGACCGTAGTCGTTTATTTGAGCTGATAAACCTCCCTGATTGCGGCATTCATAAGGGATTAGACAAAAAGTCTGAGCTAGCTGAAGAAATAAAAAATAGAGATTCTGTTGGTTCAAAAGGCAGAATTGAGCTTGAGCAAGGTGACGGACAAGAGTCTGGTTATATGCGGGATAATGAACCCGATAACAGTGAATTAAAGTCTGCCTTCCCTGAGGATGCAGATAATATAGTTCTGCCAAGTGCAGATTTGTTGGGCTATGAGTTTGATGCTTCATCAGCCTATCAATTGACCGAGCATGATGAGCTCAGCCTCGATGAAGCTCGTTCCTTTTCCGGCTGGCTAAATGTGCTTCGTAGCAGGCCGCTAGACTCAGAGCCTGAAAAGCAAACAGAAGCGCAAATAGATAAGCAACATGCCAAGAAGGTTTCCTTGATTGACAATTTCCTTGAAGGAGGAATGAGGCGGCGTATTATAACAGCAGCCGAAGGGAAAGTTGAGAATGTTGATATTTCCGCGAAGAGTCTGGAAGAGAGCGATGACTTAATTACCGAAACATTGGCGAATATCTATATCAAGCAGAAACATTTTTCGAAGGCTTTAGATATATTCGAGCGATTGCGTTTGAAATATCCCGAAAAAAGCGTTTACTTTGCACGTCGGATTAAAGACTTAGTCGAGAATAGTAATATGTAATAAGAGATAATATGTACACATTCGTAACGGTTTTAATTATGATTGCCTGTATTCTTTTGGTATTAATAGTTCTTGTACAGAACTCAAAAGGAGGAGGACTTGCTTCAAATTTTGCTTCGTCCAACCAGATGATGGGCGTTCGCAAAACAACGGATTTTTTGGAAAAAGCTACCTGGACACTTTCTGCAGCTGTGCTAATTCTGGCATTCGTGTCGGTTGCTGTTATCCCTAAAAATGAGATGGGGAAAGGCTCGGTTATTGATGAGCAAATTATGAATGTAACACAGCCTGTAACTACCATGCCTAGCTTTCCTATAGCAGGCGATGAGGCTGTGGAAGTGCCCGCTGAAGAAGTTCCCGCTCTGGAAGTTGAGGAGTAGGATATAACGATTTTATAAGGTGTCAGAGTGTCAGGTTTCCTGACACTCTTTTTTTTCTTATTAGTCTGGCATCCCGCCTTTTACGACAGTTGCTGCAATAAGAGCAAAATTGAGAATTTCTGCCTTGGCGGGCAAAATGTCAGTCAAAGTGCCAAATCCTCCCCTGATTGGCATTTGGCATGCTTTGTGTGAAATACCAGTTCGTAAAATTGCACTAATAATGTTTAACAATTAAATCATATTTGAATGTCAACTTTAAAAGGAAAGATTCTTGCCGGTAAGGTTTTAGTAAAACCTCAGGCAGCAGAAGAGAAGACCTCAAGCGGTATAATTATTCCCGACTCGGCAAAGGAAAAACCTCTCAGAGGCGAGGTTGTACTTGTAGGCGCAGCCAAAAAAGATGAGGCTATGGAAGTAAAGGTGGGAGATGTCGTGCTTTACGGAAAATATGGCGGAACTGAGCTCTCAGTTGATGGTACCGATTATCTGTTGATTTCACAGAGTGACATTTTGTACATTGCATAATTAAAAAACAATAGTATTTAAATCAGATTTAAAATGGCTAAAGAGATAAAATTTAATATTGAGGCTAGAGACCTGCTTAAGGTGGGCGTTGATGCCTTGGCTAACGCAGTAAAAGTAACCCTTGGTCCTAAAGGACGCAATGTTGTTATAGACAAGAAATTCGGGGCTCCAGCTATCACAAAAGACGGTGTAACTGTTGCAAAAGAGATTGAACTTGAAGATGCTTACGCTAACGTGGGTGCTCAGATGGTAAAAGAGGTTGCTTCAAAAACAGGGGATGATGCCGGCGATGGAACAACTACTGCTACTGTTCTTGCCCAGTCTATTATCAATGTAGGCTTAAAGAACGTTACTTCCGGAGCAAATCCTATGGAGCTTAAGAAGGGTATCGACAAAGCTGTAATTAAAGTTGTTGAAAGCATTCGCGCTCAAGCTCAGGCTGTTGGCGACAACAACGAAAAAATCGAGCAAATCGCTAAGGTTTCAGCCAATAACGATGAAGAAATAGGACGCCTGATTGCTGAAGCAATGGGTAAGGTTGGTCGCGAAGGAGTAATCACTGTTGAAGAAGCTAAGGGAACTGAGACTACAGTTGAAGTAGTTGAAGGTATGCAATTCGACCGAGGATATATCTCTCCATATTTCGTTACCAACACCGAAAAAATGGAGGCCGACCTGGAGAATCCCTTTATTCTAATCCATGACAAGAAGATTAGCACCATGAAGGATATGTTGCCTGTACTTGAGCAATCTGCCCAATCGGGTCGTCCTTTGTTAATAATCGCTGAAGATGTTGACGGAGAAGCTTTGGCTACTCTGGTAGTTAACCGCCTGAGAGGCTCCTTGAAGGTAGCTGCTGTTAAGGCTCCCGGATTTGGCGACCGTCGTAAAGAAATGTTGCAGGATATAGCCGTTCTTACCGGTGGTACCGTTATTTCTGAAGAGACCGGTCTTAAGTTAGAGAATACTACACTTGACATGCTCGGAACAGCCGAGAAAATCACTATTGACAAAGAGAATACAACTATCGTAAACGGAAGTGGTGACAAGGAAGCCATCGCAGCACGTGCCGCTCAGATTAAGGCTCAAATTGCAAATACTACATCTGATTACGACCGTGAGAAATTGCAGGAACGTCTTGCTAAAATAGCCGGTGGTGTTGCCGTTTTATATGTTGGAGCTGCTACTGAGGTGGAAATGAAAGAGAAGAAAGACCGTGTTGACGATGCTTTAAGCGCTACCAGAGCTGCTGTTGAAGAGGGTATAGTTCCCGGTGGAGGAGTTGCTTATATCCGTGCTATTGAGGCTCTTAAGGACTTGAAAGGCGAAACAGATGACGAGACTACAGGTATCGAAATCATTAAGCGCGCTATAGAAGAGCCACTGCGTCAAATTGCCTTTAATGCCGGAAAGGAAGGAGCAGTTATTGTTCAGAAGGTAAGTGAAGGTAAAGGTGACTTTGGATATAATGCACGTACCGATAAATACGAAAACTTTAATGAGGCGGGTGTAATTGACCCTGCAAAGGTTACACGTGTTGCATTAGAGAACGCTGCTTCAATCGCGGGAATGTTCCTGACAACTGAATGTGTTTTGGTTGATATTAAAGAGGAAAGTCCTGCTCCGATGCCCGGTGGCATGGGAGGCGGAATGGGCGGTATGATGTAAGGCCAGATTCTTATAAAACAAAAAGAGGCTGTTAAATATTATGACAGCCTCTTTTTTATTCGGATCCTTCAATTAATAAGCAGCTTTTTTCTTACGATAAGCCTGCTTTTTTTAAAGCCTAATTGCCGGAACTATTGCTGTCTTTATGATATTTGCATGGAATTGAATATATTTGCATGCCTGATAAAGCCATCGTTCAGATAGTTATAATAGTGATGTGATGGGAGATGAGAAGTCTGAAAACTTAGAATATAGATGAATAATATCCGTAACTTTTGTATAATTGCCCATATCGACCATGGGAAAAGCACTTTGGCCGACCGCTTGTTGGAATATACCAAGACTATTACAGACAAAGAGCTTCAGGCTCAGACTTTGGATAGTATGGATCTGGAGAGGGAACGCGGAATTACCATCAAAAGTAAGGCCATTCAAATGCAGTATCTGCACAAGAATGAGCAATATACTCTCAACCTTATCGATACTCCAGGTCACGTGGATTTTGCTTATGAGGTTTCGCGCTCTATCGCTGCTTGTGAAGGTGCTTTGCTGATTGTTG
>ENA-UOOK01000348-UOOK01000348.1-fermentation-metagenome-genome-assembly--contig:-NODE-348-length-60610-cov-9.564974_pt1 | contig 60610 bp, 37 predicted proteins | sample MGYA00245777_ERZ724023 | MGnify/ENA primary metagenome ERZ724023 (study PRJEB28704, sample SAMN03018312) | fermentation metagenome | biome: anthropogenic terrestrial biome; feature: soil; material... | reverse complement strand
GTGGTTTTTTCATAATAGTATTAGATTTAAGGTTAACATGTTTGGCAGGATGTCGAGAGACATTCTGCCAATTTTAATTCCCCGGATGCTGTTAAAGCTATTCATCTACAGCATATCTGCTACTAATAGGTGAAAAGAAGGCTGTACAAGACTCATGCTAAAATTAACCATAATTATTTTCGGCAGACCATAAACTTTTTTACATTTGTAAAACGATAATTGTACGTATGCGAAAAACATTCTTTACACTCTCGGTGATCTTCTTTTCTTTGTTACTGGTACAATGTGATACGGGCAACAAGGCATTACACCGGAAACTGAGCGAGATGGCGGCAGAGCTGAATGAATCGACTCCTGTTATGCTCGACAGATATACCCGGTTTGAAGAAGCTTCAGTTACGAAAGATAATGTTTTCCGCTATCGTTATAGTGTACTCAATACCTCCCATCCCGACTCGTTGGTTCAGCAGATGTCTCAATCTCTTGTAGAAAGCATCAGGCATGAGTTTTCCTCCAATCCACAGTTAGGAACTTTCAAAGAGAACCGCGTCGTTATCGAGTATGTTTATCAGGATAAAGATGGACGGGTTATCCGGATATTACGAATAGAACCCGAAGATTACCAATAAATTCAAATATATGAACCGCTACTTTTACATCGACACGGAAGGAAAGCAGAAGGGAACATTCTCTCCGGAAGAGCTTCGACAGGAACGCGTGAGAAGAGATACGCTGGTGTGGACCCAGGGCATGGAGCAGTGGAAACGTGCCGAAGAGGTGGATGAATTGCGGTTTCTTTTTACAAATGTTTCCGGTAGCTACCAGACGGCAGGAACAGACCATGATCCCCGGTATTCACGTCCGTCAGCTCCTTATGCTGCGGAAATACTCCAGCCTATGCCAAAAACCTGGCTCGTGGAGTCTATCCTGGTGACCATATTGCCTTTTGTCTTTTGCAGCAGCTTTTTGAACCTGCTCGGGATTATTGCAATCGTATATGCAGCTCAGGTTGAGTCATTTTATAACAGAGGCGATTACAGTGCAGCAGCCGAATCTTCCCGTTCAGCGGAAAAATGGACCAAAATTGCCATGTGGATTGCCATTGGTTGGGTACTGTTTATCACGATCATCGTCATTCTTTTTGTTGTTTTTGTGGGATCGTTGGCAGGCTTTGAGGAATTTATCACGACCTAATCATTCAAAAATGGAAGATCAATATTTTACCCCTCCTCCGGTTCCGGAGCAAAAGGCAGAAGCAGTGGAGGAAATTCCGCCGTTAAAGCCGAATAACTGGCTTTGGCAGTCAATTGTGGTCACATTGTGCTGTTGTGTGCCTTTCGGTATCGCAGGGATTGTATACGCTGCAAAAGTAGATGTGTTGTATTTCAACGGCAGGTACACGGAAGCGGAGGCTGCTGCCCGCTCGGCCAGGAGGTGGACCCTTGCGGCTTTCATTATCGGTATTATTGCCGCCGTTTTGTGGATTACCGTAATGTCTACCGGCAACATGCCCCAATACATGGAAAAAATTATTGAGAACAATGCAAGCGGGTATAATTTTTGACGTTTATTCTGTTTCCCGTGAATAAAGGAGCAAAAATTACCTTAAGTGTTATCGTGAGTATCATGTTTGTGGCAGTTTTGATACTCTTTTATCGGTTCGATCCGGAAGCTGAACTTTTGTTTCCCAAATGTCCTTTTTTGCTTTTCACCGGCTATGAATGTCCCGGGTGCGGCTCTCAAAGGGCCATTCACAGTTTGTTGCATTTCAAGATCGGCGCTGCGTGGAGGTACAATGCCTTTATGGTGCTGGTGGTGCCGTATCTGTTTCTGGGGATTTATCTGGAATATTTTGACAGAAGAAAACGGCACTCCCGGCTGAAAAGTCTCTTTTTTGGAAGATGGTCGGCTATGACGATCTTCATTGTAATCATTGTTTATTGGGTCTTACGAAACTTAAACTAAACCAGTTTATCCTTCAGAAAACGGCCTGTATGAGATTGCTCACACCGGACAATCTCCTCAGGCGTGCCTTCACATACCAGATAGCCCCCTGCATTTCCACCCTCTGGGCCGATGTCGATGATGTGGTCGGCACATTTGATCACTTCCATGTTGTGTTCAATAATGATGACCGTATGCCCCCTCTCTATCAGGGCATCAAATGCTTTAAGCAAGGTTCTGATATCGTGAAAATGCAATCCCGTGGTCGGCTCGTCGAATATGAAAATGGTGGGCTGAGTTTTCTCCTCGCCCAGATAGTAAGCTAGTTTCACGCGTTGATTTTCGCCGCCCGAGAGGGTGGAGGAAGCTTGCCCCAGCTTAAGGTATCCCAACCCCACATCCTGTAATGGCTGAATCCTTTTAACAATTTTTTTCTCTGCAGCACCTTTTTGACCGGCAAAGAACTCAATTGCCTGGTTCACCGTCATCTCCAGGATGTCGTAAATGGTAAGTCCCCTGTATTCAATCTCAAGCACTTCCGGCGAGAATCGTTTTCCGTGACACGATTCACACTCCAGTTGGATGTCGGCCATGAACTGCATCTCCACGGTGATGGTCCCTTCGCCTTTGCATTCTTCGCAGCGGCCGCCCTCCACGTTAAAGGAGAAATAAGCCGGGGTAAAGTCCATCTGTTTCGCCAGTGGCTGTGCTGCAAAAAGTTTCCTGATTTCGTCGAATGCTTTCAGGTAAGTGACCGGGTTGGAACGGGACGACTTGCCAATGGGGTTCTGGTCTACATATTCCACCCCTTTCATCAGTTTAATGTCGCCTGTGATGCTGTTAAATTCGGCACGCTCTAAGGCTGAACCTTTGTAGTGATGTTGCAGTGCATTGTAAAACACATCGTTCACGAGCGATGATTTCCCGGAGCCGCTCACGCCTGTGACCACCGTCATCACGTGCAGCGGGAACTTTACGTCTATGTTCTTAAGATTGTTTTGGCGGGCACCCTTTACCTCGATATAGTTGTTCCATTTGCGCCGTGTTCGGGGGATTTCTATCTGCTCTTCGCCGGTAAGGTATTTGACGGTATAACTGTTGCTGTTCAGTTCCAGATTCGCTATATTTCCCTGATACATCAGCTCTCCTCCCAGTCGTCCCGCTTTGGGACCGATGTCAATGATGTAATCCGCCGCACGAATAATCTCTTCGTCATGCTCCACCACCACAACCGTATTGCCCAGACTTTGCAGCTCCCGCAGCACATGGATGAGCAGGTGTGTGTCGCGTGAATGTAACCCGATGCTGGGTTCGTCGAGGATGTAAAGCGATCCTACCAGGCTGCTCCCTAGGGAGGAGACCAGGTTGATGCGCTGACTCTCGCCGCCGGAGAGGGTATTCGAAAGCCGGTTGAGTGTAAGGTAGCCGAGTCCCACATCGGTCAGGAACTGTAGCCGGTTGTGAATCTCCGTGAGCAGCCGCTCGGCAATGGCGGCATCGTTCCCGTCCAGCTGTAGCCGGTCGAAAAATAGTTTCAGCTCTGTTACAGGCATCAGGACGAGTTCTGAGACAGATTTTCCGCCAATTTTCACGTAGAGCGCCTCGGGCTTTAGTCGCGCACCCTTGCATACATTGCATTCGGTCTTGCCACGATAGCGTGCCAGCATGACCCGGTACTGAATCTTGTAGAGGTTCTTTTCGAGCATCCCAAAGAAATCATTGATACCGTAGATGTCCAGGTCGTGGCGCCCGTTCCAGAGGATGTCTCTTTCCTGATCTGTCAGATCGTAATAGGCGCGATGTATCGGGAAGTCGGCTTTATAGGCATTTTGTACAAACTCCCGCCTCCATTCGCTCATCTTCTCTCCCTTCCAGCACTGTACACACTCTTCCTGAACAGAAAGGCTCTTGTCGGGAATCACCAGGTTTTCGTCGATGCCGATGATCTTCCCGAATCCCTCACATTTGGGGCAGGCACCCACCGGACTGTTGAAGTTGAACATCAGCTCTGAGGGTTCTTCGAAGGTGATGCCGTCGGCTTCGAAGCGGTTGGAAAAGACAAACGACTCCATGCCGCTTTCTCCCCAGAAACGGATGGTACATTCGCCGCTTCCCTCCAGAAAGGCAGTCTCCACCGAGTCTGATAACCGGTTGACAGTAGCCTTGTCGGAAGAACAGGAGAGACGGTCTATGACCAGCAACACTTCGTTTGCAGGAGGGAGGCTTTTTTGTTCCAGCAGCTCGTCTATCCGGTAAAACTGTTCCCCTACATCTACACGGGTAAACCCCTCCTTCAGCAGAATCTCAAGTTGCTCACGCAGGTCGCGGTTGTTTCGTAACTGTATGGATGACAAAACGGCAAGGCGTGTCCCCTCCCTGTACTCATGCATCTTTTCCACTACATCGTGTACATAATGTCTTTTCACCTCTTTGCCGGTGACGGGAGAGAGAGTTTTTCCGATGCGGGCATAGAGGAGCCTTAGGTATTCGTATATTTCGGTGGAGGTGCCCACCGTGGAGCGCGGATTGCGGGAGGTGGTTTTTTGTTCGATGGCAATCGCCGGCGGTATGCCCTTGATATAATCACACTCCGGCTTGTTCATCCGCCCTAAAAACTGTCTTGCATAGGCCGACAGGCTCTCCACATACCGGCGCTGACCTTCGGCGTAGAGGGTGTCGAAAGCCAGAGATGATTTTCCCGAGCCTGAGAGGCCGGTGATTACTGTGAAAGTGTTTCGGGGAATTTCTACGTCGATGTTTTTGAGATTGTTGACGCGCGCACCCTTTATTTCGATTTTCTTCTGATTGCTCATACCGCGAATATATAACCTGCAAAGATAACTACTTTAGCGGCGCCAAAAAAGATGCCAATGTCAAATAAGTCAAATTATTTGTTTATTTTTGTCGTTGACAGCAGCTATCTTAATGCGAGAACTCTGTTCCGGAATCAACAAAGTAACCCAATGGCAGATTTTATCACAGAATTACAACATGAGTTTACGCTACCGTTTACCAATCCGGTATTGATATTCACCATTCTATTGTTTGTTGTGCTTGTTGCCCCGATACTTCTGAAGCGCTTCAATGTGCCCAGTATTATCGGATTGATCCTGGCAGGCGTAATCATTGGTCCCTTCGGCCTGAACTGGATCGATAACACGCATGGAGGAGTTGAGATATTTTCAACAATCGGGTTGCTCTATATCATGTTTATTGTAGGATTGGAACTCGATTTGGGTGAGTTTGTCCATCATCGGAACAAAAGCCTGACCTTTGGTCTTTATACATTCATTATTCCCATGCTGATAGGCTATCCGGTATGTTATTATTTTTTGGGATACGATGTGAACGCCAGCTTTCTCACAGCAAGCATGTTCTCTACCCATACACTCGTTGCTTATCCCATTGTCAGCCGTCTGGGAATAGCACGCAACCAGGCAGTGGCAATCACGGTAGGCGGCACGATCCTCACCGATACGGCAGTGTTGATCATACTGGCACTGGTGCTTTCCAACAGTGATGGCGGCCTCGATATCGGTTTTCTTTTGAAGCTTGTGATATCGCTGATTATCTTTTCTCTGATTATCTTCATCGTTACTCCGCGTATTGCCAAATGGTTCTTCCAAAAAGCCGAATCCGAAAAATATTCCAATTTTATCTTTGTGTTGTTTGTCGTTTTCTCTGCCGGCTTTTTAGTAGAGCTGGGTGGTATTGAACCAATTATTGGAGCATTCGCCGCGGGGCTGGCTTTGAACAAGTTAATACCACACTCTTCGGCGTTGATGAACCGCATTGAGTTTTTTGGAAATGCCCTTTTCATTCCCATCTTCCTGGTATCGGTCGGCATGCTGGTGGATATTTCGGTCGTTCTCAATGGCCCACGTACCCTGATTGTGGCTCTCACTCTTACCATTGTGGCGTTGGCTGGAAAATGGTTTGCCGCGCTGGCTACCCAAAAGACATTCCGATATTCGGTTACCCAGAGAACGCTCATCTTCGGGCTGAGCAGTTCACATGCGGCAGCCACACTGGCTATCATTTTGGTTGGGTACAGAGCCGGTATTCTGGATGAATATATTCTGAATGGGACAATCATCCTTATCCTGCTCACTTGCATTGTGGCTTCTGTCTTTACACAGCGATCGGCACGGGAGATTGCCATCAGCGAAGAAAATGCACCGCTGTCACCTTCCTCAATGGGACATTTTGCGGAGGAGAAGATCCTGGTACCTATTGCCAATCCGACCAATATCGGTTATCACGTGCATCTCGCCTTATTGCTGAAGGATAAGAAATCGGTCAATCCCATTTCATTGTTGGGGGTAGTGCCTAACAATAAGGAGGCAGAAAAGAATATCGTCAACTTCAGAAAAAAGCTGCAGGAATTTGTTTCTACCGCAAAGGCGGCAGAGGTGAATGTAGATATCATCACGACCATCGATCACAATTCCGCAGACGGTATCACAAGAATAGCCCGTGAAACGATGACCGATTTGGTGATCCTTGGCTGGCCTGGCAAAGCCGGTATATTGGACAAGCTGCTGGGAGAGAAAATCGAACAGATTATTAAGTATGTGGATAAGAATCTGTGGGTGTGTCACGTAGAGCAAAGACTGATTAGCCACAAGCGGATTGTCGTCATATCACCTCCTCAGGCAGAAAAAGAGGAGGGCTTTGCCATGTGGGTAAGCAAAGTATCAAAACTCTCCTCTGAGCTTTCAATTCCTGTGTATCATTTGGGCCATCCTGATACGCAAGAGATTATCTCAGGCCTGAAAAAAACGGGTAATTTCATTTTTCAGCCATTTGAGGATTGGGACAATCCCTTGTCCTGTGGAGATCAGATCAGAAAAGATGATTTGATCATCCTTATTTCAGCTCATAGCGGCTATATTTCTCATATCCCGGTATTGGAGAGCTTGCCCGGTCGATTGGAGAGCCGGTTTCCTCACTTCAGCCGTATTGTTGTTTATCCGAAACAACCACCGACAGAGCAGTTGCTCGGAAACGATGATTATATCTTTATCCCTTGAAGTATTCCATCCTGTATAACATATGAACAAAGTAACTTGGTTATTTCTTGTCGTTTTGACATTTCTTCTTTTTGCGGCTTGCAGCTCTTCAAAAAAAATGCTTACGCGGCAACCCGATGCCATACCCAAACGTGAGTTTCGGGGTGTATGGATACAGACGGTGGGGCAGTCACGTTACCGCCAGATGAATAGTGCCGCTATGAGACACTACCTGAGTGAGATGATCCGTAAGCTCGACGAGGCAGGAATCAACGCGGTCATCTTTCAGATACGTCCCGAGGCAGATGCTTTTTATAAATCGGAACTGGAACCTTGGAGCCGTTTTCTCACTGGTGAGCAAGGGAAGGCACCCGACGACCCCTCTTTCGATCCGCTTGCTTTCCTCATCGAAGAGTGTCACCGGCGGGGAATGGAGCTGCACGCCTGGCTCAACCCTTACCGAGTGAAGACCAGTATGGAAAATAGTCTGGCCTCCAGTCATATATACTGGAGGCAGCCTGATCGTTTTGTTCAGTATGGAAACCAGCTTTTCTTTGATCCCGGGCTGCCGGAGAACCGGAGTTTTATCTGCGAGGTGGTGCGCGACATCGTTACGCGTTACGAGGTGGATGCTATTCATATGGACGACTACTTTTACCCGTATCCCATTGCGGGGACTCCCTTTCCGGATGATAATAGTTTTAACACCCATGCTGCATCCCAAGGATTCTCTCCGGCGCAACGTGGCGACTGGCGGCGCAACAATGTAAACCTGCTGATACAACAAATTAAATATACCATTGCGGGGACCAAACCTTGGGTGCGGTTTGGTATCAGTCCATTCGGTATTTACCGTAACAAGCGGAGTGATCCCGGAGGGAGTGATACCAACGGACTGCAGAACTACGACGACCTTTACGCCGACATCCGGTTGTGGGTGGAGAAGGGGTGGATAGATTACAACCTACCGCAGCTTTACTGGGAGATCGGACATGCTGCAGCCGATTACACCACGTTGCTGCACTGGTGGAACAACAATAATTTCCAGCAACATCTTTACATTGGTCAGGACCTGAAGCGGAGCATCGACAAAAATGAACTTCAAACCAAAATCCAGCAGTCCCGGGAAATGGCTTTTGTGAACGGAAATTGCTATTGGTACGGCTATCAGATCCTGGATAATTTCCAGGGAGTGGCCAACATACTGAAAACAGATATCCACCGTGCCAAAGCGTTGGTACCCGCCTATACACACATGCATGACGGCCGTCCCGGCACCGTAAAAAAACTTACCGAAGTGTTTACAGAAGATATGCACTTCCTCACCTGGGAACATGATCGAAAACCGATGAACCCCGAAGCTCCGCAAAAGTTTGTGGTGTATCGTTTTCGCCATAACGAGAAAGTAGATATTAGACGGGCAGAGTATATACTCTGCGTAACGCCCGAAAATTTTTTTGTGCTGCCATACGAGGGAGGTGAGGTGAAATATACGTACGTGGTAACCGCGCTGGATGCATTCGGAAATGAATCGAAAGAGAAGAAGATAAAGATAAAACAGTGAAATATAAAAACACTATCTTTGTACTCTTATTTAGTTGAAAAAGAATGACCGAAAACGAACGATTTCGTGATGAGAATGAAGAGAGCTTAAGCCTGGCGGGCTTATCTCAGAGTGATGGAAATGCAGGCCGCAATGAACAATTTCCAATGATTGCCAAAACCATGGCAGAACTGGAAGATGTGTTGGCTGAAGAGTTGATCGCGCTGGGAGCCGACAACGTGGAGATAGGCACCCGGATGGTTTCGTTTACCGGAAACAAGGCACTGATGTACAAGGCCAACCTGCACTGCAGGACGGCTCTGCGCATCTTAAAGCCAATTTATCATTTTAAGGCAGAGAATGCCGATGAGGTTTACGAAGCAGTGAAACAGGTGAATTGGGAAGACTATCTTTCCCTTGGCGACACTTTTTCGATTGATGCCGTCGTTTTTTCGCACATCTTCAATCATTCCAAGTTTGTGGCATACCGGGTGAAGGATGCTATCTCCGACTGGTTTACCGAGAAATACGACAAGCGTCCATCGGTAAGCCTGACCAATCCGGATATCGTTTTCAACATCCACATATCACACAACAAATGTACCCTTTCGCTGGATAGTTCAGGAGAATCTCTCCACAAACGAGGTTACAGGGTGGCGCAGACGGAAGCACCCCTGAGTGAGGTGCTTGCTGCAGGCATGATCCTGAAGTCGGGCTGGAGGGGTGAATGTGCATTTGTTGATCCTATGTGCGGTTCGGGCACCTTGCTTATTGAAGCAGCAATGATTGCCCTGGGCATACCTCCGGGTATTCACCGCCAGCACTTTGCCTTTGAAAAATGGAAGGATTTCGACGAAGAGTTGTTCAGCACCATCTATAACGATGACTCGGGTGCACGTGAGTTAAAGCATCGTATCATTGGTTCCGATATCTCTCCCCAGGCAATCGCAATTGCCGAGAAGAATATCAAAAATGCAGGATTAAAAAAACATATTGACCTGAGTGTAAAATCGTTTCAGCAATATAATGAAGCCCCTGCTTCGGGAGGGGTGCTCATTACCAACCCCCCGTATGGGGAACGACTGAAAGTGGAGGAGCTGGAGGAACTTTACGCGATGATCGGTGAGCGGCTGAAGCATGTTTTTACCGGCTTTACTGCGTATATTCTGAGCTACCGGAAAGAGTCGTTCGATGCCATCGGGTTAAAGCACAATCGCCGTTTTTTTCTGTATAACGGAGCGCTGGAATGTGAGATGCGTGAGTATGAGATTTTTTCCGGGAAACGACGGGAACATCCCAGAAGCAATGCCGATTCCGACAAGCGCAGACGTAATGAATACCTGGCTGAGCGAAACTCCAGAGAAGGTTATCGTCGCTCAAAGAGAGACGAACAAGCGGAGGATGATGCGTCGCGCGGAGGCAGCAGCAGGTTGCCCGGACGTCGTGTCGACACGGAAAGTAGGCCGGGACGCCGTTTTGACGCCGGGAACCGGCCTGCCGGACGTTCCTTCGACGGCGAGAAGAAGTTCCCCAGACGTTCGTATGATGCAGAAAATACTTCCCACAGACGTTCTTTTGATGCGGAGGGTAAATCAGTAAAACGCTCCTTTGATGCTGCACATAAACCCGCGAAACGATCTTTCGGAGAAAGTAATCAACCCCGCGATTTTAAAAAGAAGGACTACTCCGGTAAGGGGGATGCACCTTTCGCCGGTCGCAGGAAAGGAGGCAATGAGAAGAAGGAGTTAACGTTGCGTCGTCCCCGAAAGAAAAATGAGTGATATTTTCTTTATTTGCTAAGGCAAACATTATACTGAATCTGGCGACAGGAGTTTCTCCATCGCCAGTTTTTTTGTGGCTACACGGTCGGTTTTGCCGCTGCCTGTTTGGGGAACAGCCTCTACAGTGAGGATATATCTCGGCTGCTGATAGCGGGGAAGAACCTTTTTTACTGCCTCCTGGATGGCAGCGTAATCGGTAGCTGCCTCTATAATGAGTACGATAGCCTCACCCAATTTCGGATGAGGTAGCGAGGTGATTGCAAAGTTTTCCTTCACATAGGGACGTAACGACTCCTCCATCTCCTCAATCTGCACCTTGATACCTCCTGTATTGATTACATTGTCTTTTCTCCCGAGAATGCGAAAAGTACTGTCGGCACGGATTTCCGCGATATCATTGGTAATCACGGGCCCGGTAGCCACCCGGGGGGCAACGATCACCAAGGTGCCTTCTTCCGACAGCGTCACGCCTACGTCCTGCAGGGGGGTGTAGTAGTTGTTTGCCTCTGCACCGTTGATTCTGCGCAACGCGATGTGCGATACTGTCTCGGTCATGCCGTAGGTGGAATAGATGGCGTTGGGGAAATCGTTCAGTGCCTCTTCCAGCTGTGGGTCGATGGCACCTCCGCCGACGATCAGTCTTCCGATTCGCGTGAGCCTTTTTTTCTCCTCTTCCCTTTGGAGGGAGTTGTACACCTGCAGCGGCACCATTGCGGTAAAATCCACCTGTTCGGAGATATTTGCCAGCGGATGTCCGGAGGGCTCCGCTATCACCAGGTTCAGTCCGGCATAAAGGGAACGCACCACCATCATCTTCCCGGCTATGTACTCCAGTGGCAGGCAAAGCAGTGCTGTGCTGCCCTCTTTCAATCCCAAAAAATCACAGGTGATCGCTGCACTTTGCAGCATCTGCTCCTTGTGGACGGTGATCTTTTTGGGTTTGCCGGTAGAGCCCGATGTGTACAGGATAAGCAGCGGGGAGGGAGAGTACCACTCTTTCAGGAAGAAAGCCAGCTGACGGTGGAAGGGCGATTGTGCGGCAAACAGTGGGAGAGCCTCATCCAAAAACTCTTCCTGGTGATAGCGGACACCCTCAATCGTGATATGGCTCATACTCCTGCAGGGGTTTGTCGGGAAAGGTGCCCGATGGGTTGAACCATAAACAGTCACCCCTGATTTCCAGCGGTAGGGGGAGGTTGTTGTAATAAAGTGAGCCGGTGCCGAGGCCCTGCGGTACGGGAGTGTCTAGGGTGGCACACCACTGTGCGATGCTGTTGAGACCGATATTTGATTCAAGGGCGGAGGTGACCCACCAGCCGATCTCCAGCTCGTTTGCCAGCGCGACCCATTCGTTACAGCCACTGATGCCACCGTGCAGCGAGGGCTTTAGGATGATATATTGTGGTCGGATGGCATCCAGCAGTGCTCTCTTTTCGGTAAAATTGTGGATGCCGATCAGTTCTTCGTCCAGCGCGATGGACAGGGGTGACGAACCGCATAGCCGGCTCATCTCATCCCATTGTCCCGCCCGGATGGGCTGTTCGATGGAGTGTATCTTCAGCTCGGCCAGCCGGTGAAGCTTTTCCAATGCCTCCTCAGGAGCAAATGCACCGTTGGCATCCACGCGCAGTTCCACCTCCCTGGCAGAATAGTGACTACGGATAAAACGCAACAGTGCCAGCTCCTTTTCAAAATCAATCGCCCCGATCTTCAGTTTGATACAGCCAAAACCTTTTTCAAGTTTCGCCTCAATCTGTTGCATCATCTCCCGGAACTCACCCATCCAGATCAAGCCATTGATGGTGATCCCTGTTTCACCCCTACTGAAAGGGGTATCCCAAAGTTGCCATGAACGCTGCCTGTAATGAAGCATGGCCGTCTCCAACCCGAACAGGATGGAGGAATGCTCACGGAGCAATTCAGTGTTGATTTGCTGTTCCTGCTCCGTGAGCCGGCAATAGTCACTGAGTGTTTCGGCATACCGGTCACTGTAGTCGCAGCTCAGGTCCGGCAAGGGTGCACACTCGCCGATGCCCACGTGCGAGGGATCCTCGACGTCACGTAGCAGCACATACCATATCCGATGCTCGTGGTAGACGCCGCGCGAGGTACCGGCAGGTTGTTTGAACCGTAGTGTGTAGGGAATGATCTCAATCCGGAACATGGATACACTTTTTAGGGTAGTTTCGGAAACTTTTTGAAGTCGGGTTTTCGCTTCTCCAGAAATGCCTGCTTGCCCTCCTGGGCTTCGTCGGTCAGGTAATAGAGCATGGTGGCATCACCGGCCAGTTCCTGAATGCCAGCCTGTCCGTCCAGTTCTGCATTGAGACCCGCCTTGATCATGCGAAGTGCAAGGGGGCTGTGCTGCATCATCGTCTCGGCCCACTCCACTACCTCGTCCTCGAGGCGGTCGTAAGAGACCACCTTGTTCACCAGCCCCATCTCCAGTGCCTCCTGTGCGCTGTATTGGCGGCAGAGGAACCAGATCTCCCGTGCTTTCTTCTGTCCCACAATGCGGGCCAGATAGGAGGAGCCAAATCCGGCGTCGAAGCTGCCTACGCGGGGACCCGTCTGCCCGAATATGGCATTGTCGGAGGCGATGGTCAGGTCGCACACAACGTGTAGCACGTGTCCCCCGCCGATGGCATAGCCATTCACCATGGCGATCACCGGTTTGGGGATGGATCGGATCTGCTTCTGCACATCCAGTACGTTGAGGCGCGGCACCCCGTCTTTACCGATGTATCCCCCTTTTCCCTTCACGTTCTGGTCGCCACCCGAGCAAAATGCCTTGTCGCCGGCGCCGGTAAGGACGATCACGCTCACCTCCTCCATTTCGCGGCAGAGACGCAGGGCGTCGCTCATTTCACTGGTCGTTGTCGGCGTGAATGCGTTGCGGTAACGGGGGCGGTTGATGGTGATGCGGGCGATGCCGTTATAAAAATCAAACAGGATATCTTCATATCCTTTGATGGTTGTCCATTCTCTCTGTATCATTTTTGTTATTTTTTTGTTGTTGGTAATAGGACGCGATCTGCTTTTGGTTCCCCTCCATCGAGGTAAATACCTCCAGTAAAACAGGCTGTCTCCCTTCGTGGTTCACGAATAACGACAATTGTTGCTGCAGCTCTTCTGCATTGTGGGCAGAAAGGTAGTGAATTCCCAGTTGCTTTGTCCACCCCTTTGCAGAGGTCGTATGAGTGGCCGAGATGTAACCGGGCAACGCTTCTGATTCGTTGAGTCCAGGAAGGGTGTGAAAGATGCCTCCTCCTCCATTGTTGTTCAGCAGGATGCGCAGGTTGGGCGACAAGTGCCGGTTCCAGAGCCCGTTCATGTCGTAGAAGAAGCTCAAGTCGCCAGTCAGTAGGAAGGTAAGCCGCCCTGAAGCAGCGGCATACCCTACAGCCGTGGAGAGCGAGCCCTCGATGCCGTTGGTTCCCCGGTTGCAAAAACGATGTACCGAGGAGGGAATGTCGAACAGCTGCGACAGGTAAACGCTGTGGCTGTTGGCCAGATGCAGCGAAGCATTGTCTGGCAGGTTTTTCAAAAGTAGACCAGCCGCAAAGAGATCGGAGTAGGACGCATCGGGCTCTGTAACAGGTTGACAGGCTTTTTCCCACCGGGTCGCATATGTTGTGGATGCAATATCGGTCTTTGTTCCCGCCAGATAACGCAGGAATGTTTCGGGGTCACTATACACAATATCGGTCACCTGTTGAAAGGTGTCGGTGATCTCTCCGGAAGGAGAAATGTGCCAGTGTTCCCGGATGGTGGCAGCACGGATATACTGTTTCAGCCGCTTTGAGACAACGTGTCCGCCCAGGGTGATCACCAGCTCGGGCGTCAATTCCTGCAGTTCTTCCTCCGATGCAGTACGAAGTACTACATCGAAACGGGAAGTGTTTCCAGCGGTGATGTTGGAGAGCTGATCGGTCAGCACTACCACCCCGTGCTCCCTGGTAAGTTTGTCCAACAGGCCCGATACATCATTCTTGGGCGGCAGTTGACCGGCAATGATCATTCGTTTTGAACAACTCTGAAATCGGGCTGCATACCGATCTTCTTCCCGGATGGTATGCTCTGCCCCGGAACGACGGATTACCCGCACAGAGGGCAGTGCATCGACGTGAAACCCAAACAGCGGCTCGGACAGCGGGATATTGATGTGTGCAGGCCCTTTCTCCCCGTTGTCCATGCTGAGGATGGCCTCGTTGATCAGCCGGTTGCAATACCACGCTTCCTCGTCGTCATTTCCAAGAGGCAGCTGTACCGCATGGCGAACCAGCTTTCCGAAGAGACCGGTTTGCGGGATGGTCTGCCCGTCTCGCTGTCCCGTCCAGGCGAGGGGCCGATCGGCGGTAATTGCCAGCAACGGCAGTTGCTGATAAAAGGCCTCGGCTACTGCGGGACCCAGGTTGAGTGCGGCCGTACCGGAAGTGCAGCATACCGCGACGGGGCGGTCGAGGGCCTGAATGACCCCCAGGGCGAAGAAGCCGGCACTCCGCTCGTCGACCACGCTGTAGCAGGTGAAGTCGCTGTCGCCGGCAAAAGAATGGATCAGCGGAGCATTGCGTGATCCGGGAGAGAGTACAATGTGTGTGATGCCATGTGCCTTAAGCAACGCCACCAGTTGTAAAACGTTTTTCTTGTCTGAATACATTCTCAAATCTTAATTGACAATACTTGCCATGGTCTCCAGCTTCTTTTCCGTTTCCTTCCATTCATCCCTGCAGTTGGAAGAGGAGATTAAGCCGCTACCGGCAAACAAAGTAAGCGAACTTTTTCCGATTTCCATACACCGGAGGTTTACATAGATATTTGTTTCGGCCATTGGCTCCAGCATACCGAGAAATCCGGTATAATAACGACGGTCATATCCTTCGTGATCCAGGATAAACTGGAAAGCCTCCTCTTTGGGCAGACCGGAGACAGCCGGGGTGGGATGGAGCGCCTTTAACAGGGTTCCGATTTTCGATTCATCGGGAAGGGAAAAGTTGAAATCGGTTCGCAAATGTGCCAGGTTACCCGCTTTGGAGGTGTAGGGACCATTTATTTCCGGTGTGATTTGAAAGGAGGAGAGCTGGTGTAGCAGGTAGGAGGTAACCAGATGTTGTTCGCGCAGGTTCTTGTCGTCCCACGAAACAGCTCCGGAGTGAGGATAACGTGTGCCCGCGAGTGCCATTGTCTGCCAGCTGGTGTTTCCTCCCGACAGCAGTATTTCGGGTGTGCTGCCCAACCAGGTGCCACTTTGGGGTGTGTGAAACAGAAAAACACAAGCATGGTCGTATTTCTCCGCCGCCAGAAAAAAAGCATGGCCCGGCGAAAAACCCTTTTTCCTGACGATGTCCTTACTCCTGGAGAGTACCAGTTTTGTTATCGTTCCATTGGTCAGAGGCTGGTGAAACCGCTGAAACAGTTGCAAATATTCACCTTTATCTATATTCTTGTGTTTCACATTCTTCCGCTTCCCCGGTTGTTTTTTTACAAGGGAGGTTTCCACCTCGGCGAGATCACGGCAATCGGGACGAATTATGATCACCGGTGTTTCGTCTGATATCCGGAATGGGGCAATCACGAAACCGGTCTGGCCGTTTAATTTATCCATGTCGCTGGTGAGGGCGGGTGTTCCCGATGTTTGCATCACAAAACGTGGCAACGTTTCACCGGGCAGCCTGAAAATAGCGAAGCATGCATCCTGGTCAATCAGTGCATCAAGTATCTGATGCGCGTGCAGATCTCTCATCGCTTTTTCAGAATGCTGTTTACCACCCGTACGGAAGACACCAACTTGTCGGTTGAGGTAAAAATATCAATATTCCATACATGGATGGAGCGACCTCTGTGTATGATCGTGCCCACGGCCCGCACCTTGTCACCCTCCCTCACGGAAGAGACATGATTGCAGCTTACCTGTATGCCTGCGGGCATCTCATCCGCTTCACACAGGAGAAGCGATCCCTGTCCGGCTACCGACTCGGCGAGGGCCAGCGTGGCTCCTCCGTGAAGGATGCCAAATGGCTGGCACACGTGTCTGTCGACCGGCATTACCGCTTCCGTACGTTCCGGAGAGAGAAGCGTAAACTCGATTCCCAGGGTTTCCATCAGCGTTGAAGGACTGCCGATATTGATTCCGTCATTATTTTCATTCATGCTCTGTTATCTTATTCACTGCAAAAATAATGATAACTTTAGCATGCTGCTATTAAGATTCATTAAAAATAATTCCGGAAGCCGTTTCTATTTCACCCGGATGGTTTTTGGGGATGCAGATACCTCCTTGCTACCGTGGACGATTTCATTGTGTCACGGTAAAACTTGCTTCATTGGAATTGTCCGCGGAGTTTTGTGCAACCCACAGCTTGAAGTCCCCGGGCTCTGTTTTCTTCTTCATGTCGATTCCATAGAAAGCCAGATCTTCAGACAGGAGCTCAAATGAAACCTGCTTGCTCTCACCTGCTTTCAGGTTTATCTTCTGAAAACCTTTCAACTCTTTTACCGGACGTGTGACGCTGCCCACCAGATCGCGGACATATAGCTGTACAACCATATCCCCATCCCTGGTTCCGCTATTCTGCAGCTTGGCCGTGACAGTAATCCTGTCATTGGCCGCCTTCATGGATGATTTGTCGAGTTTTACATCACTGATACCGTATGTCGTGTAACTCAAGCCGTATCCAAACGGATAGAGCGGTGTGATGGACGTATCGAGATAGCTCGATTTATAGTCGATTTTTTCGTTCGAAAGATCCACGGGCCTGCCGGTATTCTTTTGGTTGTAGTAGATGGGAATCTGTCCCACATTTCTTGGGAACGACATCACCAGCCTTGCCGAAGGGTTGTAGTCTCCGGCGATCACATCGGCAATGCCGTGCCCGCCTTGTGTCCCGGGAAACCATGCCTGGAGGATTGCATCCAGGTTTTCATCTTCCCATGAAAGGTCAAGCGGACGTCCGCTCAGCGTGATTAAAACAATAGGCTTGCCGGTTTCTTTCAGTGCTCTGAGTAGTTCGCCCTGCGGTTCCGGAAGACGAATATCTGTTCGCACCGCTGCTTCGCCCGACCAGTTGAAATCTTCTCCCATTGCGGCGATAATCACGTCGGCCCTGCGTGCGGCGGATACAGCTTCGGCAATCTTGCCCGGTGTGGTTTCCGTAATCGTGGATCCCGCTGCATACAGAATCTTTACGGTGCTCCCTTCGTATTTTTCTGTGAGTCCCTTCAGCAGGGGCACACTTTTGTTCCGGTCGCCCAGACCGGCCCATTCGCCGTTCAGGTTGACTGAGTCATTCATCAGCGGGCCGATCAGCGCGATGGTTTTTCCGCTCTCTTTTGTGATGGGGAGAATTTGATTGTCGTTCTTCAGTAGCACCACCGAAGAGGCGACAGCCTTGCGTGCCGTCTCCATAAATTCGGACGTCATGGTGTTCTGTCTTGCCCGTTCTTCATTGAGGTAGCGGTAGGGGTCATCAAAAAGGCCCAGCAGAAACTTCATCTCCAGGATACGGCGGGTGGCCGTGTTTATGGCTTCTTCCGATACTTTCCCTTCTTTAACCGATTGGGTGAGGTATTTAATAAATGAAGCACCGGTCATGTCCATGTCAATACCGGCATTGACAGCCAGCTCAGCTGCATGTTTCTCATCTTCGGCCACGCCATGGGGTACCAGTTCGTTCGTTCCGGTATAGTCGGTCACCACAAAGCCGGTAAAGCCCCATTCTTTTCGTAATACCTCTGTCATCAGCCACTTGTCTGCCGTAGCAGGAATCCCGTTGATCTCGTTAAAGGAGGCCATCATGGTACCCACTCCCGCATCTATCGCTGCTTTATAGGGAGGTAAATATATATTTCTAAGCGTGTGTTCCGACAATTCTGCGGGGTTATAATCCCTCCCTGCTTCCGCTGCTCCGTATGCTGCGAGGTGTTTTCCTGTGGCAAGCAGTGTGGTCGGTTCATCAAGCCTGCTTCCATCTCCACTGCCTTGAAAGCCGATGACCCTGGCCTCGGCCACTTTGCTACCCAGGTAGGGATCCTCTCCCGCACCCTCCATTACGCGACCCCAGCGGGCATCTCTACCAATATCCACCATGGGGGCGAAAGTCCAGTTGATTCCGTCAGATGCCGCCTCAATGGCTGCGATCTCAGCGGTTCGTCGCATCATCTCCAGATCCCACGAGCAGGCTTCTGCCAGCGGAATGGGAAATATGGTCTTGTAACCATGGATCACGTCCTGACCGAACAGAATGGGAATACCCAAGCGGGTGGAATCTACGGCAAATTGTTGAAAACGCCGGATTCCCTCCACGGAGGTGGCATTGAAAATGCTACCAATCAATCCTTTTTTCAGATAGGGTTGAAAATCATCGGACATTACCGGGCCGGTGATCGACCAGTTGGCGGAGAACTGGGTCATCTGGCCGATTTTCTCTTCGAGCGTCATCAGTTTCAGTACCGAATCCACCCGCCTTTCTATCTGCTTGTTTCGGCTATAACTCTGCCACTTGCCTGACTTCTGAATGTTGCCTGAGGGTGATCCGCAGGATACAAGCGCAAATACTGCCAGCAAACATGCAGTGGGAATTAAAATTTTCTTCATATCTTTTGTCTTTTGTCTTTTGTCTTGCATCTTTTATCTCTCTTCAACCGTGAATCCCAGTTTTTTCAATCCCTCCTGAATCTCCGGGGCCCCCATAAATAGTTTCCACAGCAATCCGGTCCGGTAGTTTTCGATCATCGGCGCGATGGTCAGCTGGTCGATGGCCAGATAACGCTGCGGATACCAGTTGTCCTGTATGCTGAAAGCATCATAGAAACCATATTGACCCCATATCCGGTTGCCCAGATCATTATAAAAATGCTTCAGGGCCCTCATAGACTGGTCCGGTGTATAAGGGAAGCTGGACAAGGCGGCTGTAGGAGTGATTACCCCGCGGTCGTTCTTCACCGGCATATGTGCCGTATATCCATCTACGGTATAACTTGCGGTCAGCCCCCAGCAGTTATCGCCATACCCCTCATATCCCCCGGGGTTCTCCACACAATATTCGTAATTGATAAGAGCCTGATTCCTGTTCAGTTGCCAGTAATCGGCATATTGATCTTTTAACCCTTTCGGACTCAGTCCGATATAAGAGTAGTGTGCCCAAAAGAGTGGACCTCCATATTCTTCAGCACCATTGTGTTTCAAAATGAGCGGATAACCATATGCCTCATTCTTGCTGGTGATTGCTCCCCCGCGAGCCCATCCGTTATGGTAGGCCGATGCCGGAATAGGATGGGTGGGGGAGGAGGCTGCCAGGATATAGGTGATCAGACATTCATTGTAACCTTCCAGCGGGAAATTCATTTCCCAGTTGTATTCCGGGCTCCAGTGCCAATAGAGCACATCCTGTCCGTTCAGGTACCAGTCCCATTCCATTTCTCTCCAGAGTGTATCAATCTTTTGTGACAGCTCTTTCTCCCTGTTGTTGCCATTTTTGAAATACTCCCGCACGATAAGCAGTCCCTGCATGAGGAAGGCGCTCTCAACCAGGTCACCTCCGTTGTCTTTTTTGCCAAATGGTTTGGTCTTTCCTGTGGGTCCGTGAATCCAGTGTGACCAGACACCATGGTAACGGTCGGCGGAAGCCAGGTAGTCTGCTATCCGGTGTAATCGGGCCACGCCCTCTTCGCGGGGGATAAAGCCCCGTTCCATGGCTACGACAAGTCCGGCAAGACCGAAACCGCTTCCCCCTGTAGTAATTACATCCTTATCGTTCTGCGGATATTCCCCATCCATATGTATGCGTTCCGGTGCGAGGCCTGATGTGATTTCCGCACCTTCCCACATATAGTTGAAATGTGTTTTCTGGATGAAGTTCAGAAATTCATCGTCAGATACAAAGGAGGCAGGGCGCCCATTCCCGGCCCTCTGCGCTTGTTCTTTTTTATTGTTGTTACAAGCTATCAGAAAAAAAGTGCCGACTACCAGAACAATGTTTAATAAATATTTGTGATTGTTCATTTTCCTATTATTTTTTTATTTGTTGGAACATCCATGACATGAAATCCGGCTTGTTAAAAGCCGGGTCCCAGCTGCCATGATTCACCCCCGGAAACTCGATATATTCAACATTGGCCCCTTCGGCTTTCAGCTTCATAAATGCTTCACGCGAAAACCTGACGGGTACCACCGAATCGGCATCGCCATGAAATATACGAATAGCTGTTTTTGAACTGAAGTCATTGAGCCTGTCCGTATGGATCCCGCCACAGATGGGAATTGCCGCGGCAAAAAGTTCCGGGAAACGACAAACCATGTCGAAGGTGCCCATTCCTCCCATAGATAGCCCGGTGATATAAATTCGATTTTTATCCACCGGATATGTGTCAATAATTCTGTCCAGCAGCTCCTTAGTCAATGCCAGCGGTCTTGATATTTCATCATTTGCCGGAAAAGGGTTTTCCTGCTGAAAGCCATCCGGCCTTTTGTGGGCAGGCCAGTATGAATCTGACGGACATTGAGGAAAGAGGACAAAAGCGGGGTACTTTTCCCTGTTGACCGGGTTGGTAAACATCATTCCCCCGTGGGTCAGCTGCGCCCTGTTGTCGGCCCCCCTCTCGCCTGCCCCGTGGAGGAAAAGCACCAAAGGATATTTTTTACCATCCTCCACCTGCAGGGGATTCAACTGGCGATAGAGTAACGTATCTCCTCTTCGGGATACATAAGCCAGAGAGTCGTACTCCTTATACTGAGCTGTAGCAGTCATTACTACAGTAAAGAGTATTAAAAACGAGATTTTAAAATTTTTATATTTCATACGATTAAAACATTTTTTTGTAATATGGTGTATGGAACTCGCACTTAATCATGTTCTTGGGTATGAATGATTCTTATGCCCGTTTCATCATAAGATCATTATTTTTTCACCCACAGATCATTCAGGACAGAGGATTAAAGGAAAATTGAAATCCCAAATTAGTCAGGCCTCTTTGAATTTCAATATCGTTCATCAGTATGTTCCAAAGCAGAGAACTCCGGTAATTTTCGATCATAATAATTATTGGCCCCTGGTCGATGGCAATATGTTGGTTATCGAACCAGCCCACGGAAAGATTAAATGCGTCTGTAAATCCGTAGTCTGACCAGATCTTGTCTCCCAGTTTGTAGTAAAAAAAACGGAGAGCCTTCATTGATTCTTCAGGCGTGTAGGGCATAGATGCCAATGCGGCTGTGGGAGCAATCACGCCTCTGTCGTTGGTTGGAGAGTGGGCACTGTATCCCTGGTTTCCGTCACTGGCTGTCAATCCCCAGCAATATTCACTGTATCCGGTATACTTCTTCGGATTGTCTGCACAATAGAGATGATTGATTAACGAATGATTCCTGTTCTGTTCCCAATAGTCGGCATAGCGATCCTTCAATCCTTTTGGATTTATTCCCAGAAATGAATAATGGGCGAAAAAGAGAGGGCCTCCTGTCTCGGGACCCAGAGGCAACCGGTGACCATAGTATGTGGTATTGTTAATCATATTGCCGTTGCGGGCCCACCCCTGATCATATACCTCTTTCGTAATCGGATGCGTGGGTGATGCCGCTGCGAGAATATAGGTGATAAGAGATTCGTTCCATCCTGAAACTTTCATATTCATCTGCCATCCGTACTGTGGGCTCCAATGCCAATAAAGCACATTCTCGCTCTCCTTTTGGAACCACTTCCAGTCAATTTCTTCCCATAAAAGAGTAATCTCATTCCTTAGCTTTATCTCCGCAGGTGCGGATCGACTGAAATATCCCCTTGCGGTCAGCAAGCCCTGGAACAGCAACGAGGTTTCTACCAGGTCGGCTCCATTGTCATATGTGCTAAAGGGTAATGTAGCGCCCGTCTCACCGTGAATCCAATGAGCAAAAGCCCCGTGATAGCGGGTTGCTTTACTTTTCAGAAACGCCACAATTTTCTCAATACGAAACAGCGCTTCGTCTCTTGTGATAAAGTCTCTTTCTACTGCTACAATCATCGCCATTACTCCAAATCCTGTACCGCCGGTAGTTACGGTATTGCCCGATGAGCTTCGTTCGCGAGCCATTCCGCTCACGGGGTGTCCGAAGTCCCAGAAGTAGCGGAATGTCTGTCTTTGTACCAGGGTCAGCAGTTCTTCGTCGGAGATACGTGGAAATTTATCCGAGCCATCCATTCCGGTAGAGATAGAATATACTTTGCCGGTAAGAATGCGATTACCGGAGATTGCATATAATCCTCTGCTGATTTCCAGCCGATAGGAAGAGAATGATTCCAGTTTGTCTGCTGTTTCAATCTGCACGGATTGACCATGCAGTATGAAGTTCAACTGTACCGGTTCTCCTGTGGACTTTCGCAGCGTAATATTTTCCTCCAACATGTCGGGCTTCACAGATTCTGAAAATACCAGCTTTATCACCAGTTCAGGATTCACGTCCCTGTAGGATGATGCGTTTACCTCTCCATTAATCTCGATACTTTCTAGTTGAAAAGGTTCAGACGGTATTTCCTCATCGCTCTTGCCACAGCCCGAAAATATACCTGTACAGATTATCCCAAGAAAAGCGTATACTGCTGTCCTTATTTCCATCATATTCCGTCTTATTCAATTTTGTAACGTGTCATCCGATTGGGATTTTACTTTTTTTATCACCACAAAAAATAAAAACACCCATACACCGTCGGCTCATTCAAGGAAATAAGCCGACGGCGTGATTGAAAGAGCAGTCCTTGGTTTTACTTAGCAGCCAATTGTGCAATCTCTGAAGCAGGCAACGCCTTGTTGTAGATGCGCAGCTCATCGATCAGGCTCTGGTCGGAGAGGTGGCCCCATTCTGTGAAGCGGGGTGCTCCCGAGCCGATCGACATGATGTCACAACCATTCCAGCTGATGCCGGTGAAGGAGATCGACTTCACCTCGGTGCCGTCCATGTAGAAAGCGGCCTTGTCCGGGGCGAGGACCAGTGCGATATGAACCCACTTCGCTGCAGTCGGGTCGATGTCAGCCAGTTGGGCTCCGTCGAGCCAGCTGTCGGCCGTGCCGTTGCCGATATTGGCTTTGACGCGCTGCTTGCCATTTGCATTTTCGCGGAAGATGCGGATGCCGGCGGTGCGGTTGTTCTGTGCGTTGGCCGGCTTGCCCTCATGCGGGGGGGCGATCGTCAGGATGCCCGCCCGGTCGGGGGTGGCGTTCACCTTGTACCAGAAGGTGAAGGTCATGGAGCTGCCGAGGGGTGCAGCCATGTTGGCCACATCGAAGGTCAGGTAGCTGTTGGCGGCACCGGCATAGGCTTTGCCGCTCTTGCCGCCGGCAAAGGAGGGGCTGCCCACCACGGCTGCCTCCATCAGGCTCTGGTAATCCTCCAGATCTTCGTCGAAGGAGAGGTAAAACATCTGTCCATCGGCACCGATGGGCGGTGGCGTGGGCTGCTCGGGAAAGTTGAAGGGAGGGTTTTGTCCAAGATCCTGGAAGCAGGAAGTAAGGATAATCCCGCTCATCATCAGGATAAGATATATTATTTTCTTCATAGGTCTGTCTTTTTAATAGTTGGGATTTTGTATCAGTACCCCGTTCGATTTGTCTACTTCGGTCTGTGGTAACGGCAGTAATGCATGTTTGTCCTGATAACCGGTTTTTCCTGCTGCATGCAATACTTCACGTGCAACGCCCCAGCGTACCAGATCATAGAAGCGGTCAAATTCCATCCCTAATTCTACCCTGCGCTCGTGCCGGATGGCTTCGCGCATCACCGCCTGATCGGCAGTGGTTACCTTGGGCAGGAGGGAAGCATTTGTTCCGCGTGCACGGGCTCTCACCATCTCCAGATAATTCCCGGCTTCCCCCGTTCTTCCCAGTTCATTGGCGGATTCGGCTGCCATCAGTATCACGTCGGCATAACGAATGATGCGGATGTTGTACCAGTGGCCTCCCTTGGTATAGGTGGCCCGCAGGCTGGGGTTGGTGTAAGCCTTCTTGTTATAGTACTTGTTGGTCACATCGGCGTTGGCGATTGGTTTCTCCCCATAGGGCTGATTGGCAGGGATGGAGGAAGGATCGCCCCCGGTCTTGATGAAGTAGAGCAGTGTTTCATCCTTTCGGGGATCTCCTGCCTCAAAAGCATCAGCCATCAGTTGGGTGGGTGTATGCCAGCCCCATCCCAGGTTCCATTCGCCGGCACCTCTGACACCCTGCACCTGTGCAAACTGGCTGCCGATATCATTAGAGCCAGGTTGTGAGGGGGTGGCGGTACATTGCAGCTCAAATACAGATTCGCTGCTGTTCTCTCCGGTTTCGCGAAAGATCTGATTGTAGGGGGTATTGAGATTATACAGACCAGACTGTATTACGTCTACGGATGCAACATTCATATTATTCCAATCGTTTCTCATCATATAGGTTCTGGCATGCAAAGCTCTGGCAGCACCCCAGGTAAGCCGGCCGGTGTAGACCGGAGCCCATTCCTTCGGCAGATGCGCTTCAGCTTCTGTAAGATCCGCATCAATAAGTGCATAGATCTCTGTTGCCGGTGATTTGGGGATATTGGCCTCCTCGGCATTCACGATCCGGAAATCGATCTTGGGTACATCACCGAAGGCGCGTACGAGGTTGAAGAAGGCGTATGCACGGAAGAAGTGGGCCTCGGAACGATTGATCAGATCTCCCTCCGAGAGGGTTCCGCTTTTCTTTTCTGCCTGCGTAATATCATCGAGGATCTTGTTGGCCAGGATAATGATCTCATAGTTGGCGGTCCAGTAGGAGCTGATCAGGCCGTTGGTGGCAATATATTCAAAATCGTCGAACATCCTGCCGTGGGCAGCCCCGTCGGCAGCGGTACTCCCTTTTTCGGCATCTTCTGAACGGAAGGCGTGTATTGCCAGGGCCGTGGTGCCGGAGGTGACATGAAAGCCGCGAATTTTGGCATAAAGGGTGAACACATCGGACTGAAAGGAGCCGCCGCTACCTTCGTCGCCCTCGACCCATTCTCCCTGCGGCTTCTGGTCCAGCAGGTCAGAGCAGCCGGACTGTGTCACTGTGGCCAACACTGCGATTAGTATCCAGAGATATATTCTATTATGTTTCATACTTATCTGCGATTAAAAAGTTAAGTTTAGTCCAAAGGTGTAAATCATCGGCATGGGATAGGTACCGCCATCGATACCGAATGCCAGGGCAGAGCCGCCGATTTCAGGGGTATATCCGGTATTCCGTGTCCAGGTCTTCAGGTTCTGCACATTGGCGAAGAGCCGAAGCGACTTGAGATATACTTTCTGCAGGAAGTCGGCCTCAAAGGTATATCCCAGCTGCACGTTGCGGATGCGGAAGAAGCTACCATCCTCGATGAAGTAATTGGAGTTAATCAGGTTGATGGATCGTGAAGGGTTGAGGATCGGCTCCCAGTTGGAGGTGCCTTCGCCGTGCCAACGGCCCATGCGGTTGGTCAGGTAGTTGAGTTGTGCATAGGTGGGATCGTCCCATGTGCGGTAGATCTCGTTGCCATATACCCCCATCATTTCCACGCCGAAGTCGAAGTTGCGGTAGTCCAGGTTGAGACTGAGCCCATAGGTAAAATCGGGTGTCGGGTTACCGATCATGGTACGGTCATCCTGTGTGATGGCTCCATCGCCATTTACATCCACAAACTTCAGATCACCCGGTGCCACGCTCCCCACGCTGTTGGGGTAATAGGTTTTCACATCTTCCCTGTTCTGGTAGACGCCGGCCACCTTATATCCGAAGAAGTGTCCCACGGGATAGCCTTCCAGAGATCGGGCAATCCCGTTGGCGGCAAAGATGGCATCATCCGGTCCGCGACCCAGCGAGAGTACTTTGTTGTCAATGGTGGTCAGGTTCCCCGAGATGGCGTAGTTGAGTCCATTGCTACCAAGCTTATCGCTCCATGAGGCTGAAATCTCCAGACCACGGTTACGTATCTCGCCAAGGTTCTCCAATGAGTTCTTGGCTCCGGAGAAGCCAGACAGCATCACAATGATATCTTTTGTGGTTTTATCATAAAATACCGGTTCCAGGCGCAGGCGGTTGTCGAGCAGGGTAATCTCGAATCCGGCCTCCCAGGCGTAGGTCTTCTCCCAGTTCAGGTTCTGGGGTAGATATTGTATCGAGTAGCCGGTGATGATATTGTCACCGAAGACGGCACTGCCGGTACTTTCAAGTCGCGGGTAGGTGGGGTAGTTGTAGCCACCGGTGTTCTGACTACCCAGTACACCCCATGACCCTTTGAACTTCAGGTAGTCAATCAAAGACTGATCCTTCATGAAATTCTCTTCCGAGGCGACCCATCCGGCGCCAAAGGAATAAAAGTTGTCCCAGGTATTGCCTACCGAGCGGAAGACCGAGGCACCATCGCGCCGGTAGGAGGCGTTAAAGAGGTAGCGATTCTGGTAGTTATAGAGTGCCCGCAGCAGGTAGGACATGGTGAATCGTTTGTACTGGCTGCCATTGTTGGACATCGACTTGTTGGAGAGCGAGGATATCCACCATTTGTTGATGTCGTTGTCTGGCACGGAGAAGATGATGTCTTCGATGTTCTGGCTACGGGATGCGCCCAACAAGGAATACTCGGTGAAGTTGGTGGTGACACCCGCGGTGGCGGTCAGGTTGTGGCTGCCAAAGGAGTTGTCGTAGGTGAGGATATAGTCACTTTGAGCCACAGCACGGGTCGATTTGGACTGGGAGACCGATTCACTGGTGGTGAGGTTCTCCGCACCCCCGATGTCCGGGTTGTAGACGGTGATGATGGGACTGAGACCACGATTCTCATTCACCGCATAGTCGAGTGAAAAGGTGCTCTTGAAGCTGAAATGGTTCAGAAAGTCCACCTCACCGTAGATGTTACCTGCCGCGCGATGGTTCATAGCGATGGAATGGTTGGCCCTTGTCTCTACATCGATCAGGGGATTCCATACCTGTGCCCGCTGAAAATCGGGCAATGTGTGTAACAATTCACCTGTTTCGTTATAGATGGGAGCGATCGGTGCTGCCTTGATGGCTCCGCTTACTCCCTTGGCGTCGGTGGGTTTTGTCCGCGAGGCATTCACCTGGTAGCCAAAACGAAGTGCACTGCTTACACTGTATTCACTGCTCAGGTTGAGTGTCAGACGTGAGTACTCCTCATGCTTGATGTTACCTTCTTCAGCGGTATAGCCGATGCCGAGGTAAAAGCGACTCCTCTCACCCGAGCCGGTGATGCTTACGTTGTTATTGGTCAGGAAACCTTGCTGGAAAATCACATCCTGCCAGTCGGTATTGGCCTGCCAGTCAGTGTAATCAAAGCTTCCCAGCCCCTGGTTGATCCGCTGTTCGTCGTACAATTCGCGGAACTGTGCCGCGTTGGTCATCGGCATCTTGTGTGTAACCTCTTTAAAGCCGAGTGAGCTGTTGAAGTTTACCACGGTCTGTCCTCTTTTTGCCCGTTTCGTGTTTACAATGATGACGCCATTGGCACCGCGTACCCCAAAAATTGCCAACGAAGAGGGGTCTTTCAATATTTCCATCGATTCAATGTCTGCGGGATTCAGATAGTTTATGTTATCGGAAAACAGGCCGTCGACCACATACAAAGGGGAATAACCGTTAATAGAGTTTGTGCCCCGGATCCGCACCTCCGGATCCTGTCCCGCGCGACCGGAGTTTACAATCTGTACACCGGCAACTTTGCCCTGTACGGATGACAATAGGTTTGTTGTAGGACGGTTGGCAATCTCTTCGGCATTCACACTGACAATGGAGCCGGTCAAGTCTCTTTTCCGGGCGGTGCCGTAGCCGATCACGACCACTTCCTCCAGCGCCTGTACATCTTCCGCCATGACCACATTCACCAAGGTCCGTCCGTTGAGGGATTCTTCAATCGTTGTCATCCCGATGTAGCTGAAGACAAGGGTCGCATCCGCCGGTACATTGGAGAGTGTGTAAGTTCCATCGACCCCGGTCACGGTGCCGAGGGTCGTTCCTTTCACCAATACGGTAACCCCTATAGCCGGGTCTCCCGTGGCTCCTTCCGTCACCGTTCCGGAGACGTTTATTTGCTGCTGTGCAAATAACATCATGGTGAACAGCAGGAGATTTAAAACTGTTGCAATTTTCAATTTCATGGATTCATAATTTTTGTTGAAAAAATCTTCGACACAAAATAATAAATTGCTTTCCGTCTTGTAAAATATATTGCCTCTTCAAAAATACTTTATGTTGTAAAGCATGTTTTTAAAGGATACTTTTTTACTACGTCGATAAGGTTAAAGTTTCAGATTATTAATTTATTATGAATTAGCATGTCGATAAGTGTACAGTAGCCATTTATTCGAATTTTATCATAAAATCGACCAGATTTTCGGCTTCGTTGAGATCCAGCTTTTTTCGTAGCCTGTATCGTGCAGCCTCTACTCCCCGGATGGAGATGTTCATCATCCCCGCAATCTCCTTGGAAGAGTAGTTCAAACGGAGTAGCGTGCAAAGTTTTAGATCTGATGGGGTGAGTGCGGGGTATCTCTCCTTGAGCTTTCGGAAGAAATTTTTGTGGATGAGGTCGAAGTTTTCCTGGAAGACGATCCATGCATCCTCTTCCGATAAGTTTTCCCCGATCATTGTCACCAACTCATTTCCTTCGCTGCGGTTGATTTTGCCTGTCAGCATACAGGATTGAATCCGTGCACGCAGATTTTTCAGAAATTCGGTATGATTGATAATCATCATGGTGGCGCTGGCCAGCTCCTTGCCTTTATAGGTGAGATCCGACTCCAGCTTCTCATTACGCAGTGCAGTAATTTCTTTTTCCTGTTTGTCAAGTTGTGCGAGCCGCCGGTTTTCCTGTTCAGAAAAAAGTTTGTTTTTTCTTTCGACTACTTTTTGTACATGATTTTCAATGAGAAGAACGGTGATAAATAAGATGAACAAGACATAGGAGAGATATGCCCACCAGGTTTTATACCATGGATTTTTAATCCGGAAGGTAAAACCGACCGTGGATAGTACCGCTCCTGAATTATCCCGTACACGTGCCTTCATGATATACTCACCGGCCGGCAGGTTATTGTAGGATATGGAAAGATCCTCGGCTGTATTTACCCATCTGCTATCGTAGCCGTCTAAAAAACATTCTACCCTGAATACATTTTTAGAATATTCGGGATACATAAACTGAAAACCAACGTCGTTATGCTGATAAGCAATAATTGCTTTTTTTCGTGGATCAAGATAGGAGGTTTGGTCATTTTTTCTGTCATAATACTCTGCTGACGAGAGGTATAAGGTGCTTCTTTTTTGTTTTGGCCCTTCAGTAAAAATATATCTTCCTATACCCCCATTCAGACAGAAATAGGTAGTCTGTTCATCGGCCACATACACATTGGCTCGTCCCATGTTGGGAGGATTGTTAAGAATGCTGTAAGGTATGCGATCGACCAGCCTGTATGTGTCTCCGGAGGAAGATACCAGGGCATACTCTGTGTTGCGGATGAACCAGTGTAGCGTATCGTTTATGGAGACAATCCGGTAGGTATCGGCAAAATCGGGCAGATACCTGTTTAACAAGTCATACGGAATAATTTTTCCGTGTATGTCGTCATAAGTGTAAAAACGGTTCCCGTCGGTAAACACGATACGTCCTTTCAGTTTCATTACCTTTACAGGATCGGGTAGTGCTGTTTTCGCACTATCGAGCGACTGGTAATTTTCAATCTCCACGACTTTTCGAAGTGCATTGTCGAGCCGTAAACGATAGACTCCCTTGTACATATGTCCCGCCCAGATGTTTCCGGTGTGGTCTGGCTCAAGGTTTTTGATAAGGTCCAGGAATCCTTCTGCCCGGTGGCTGAAAATCCACTTGCCGGCCAAAGTCTGGGTATATATGTACAATGAGGTATATGTTGATTCAAGAAGAACATTTTTCCCGTTGATGACTGCCTGTTTTATATCCATCCCGCCGGTCTGGGCTTCCGGAATCACTTTCTCCTTGCCGTTCTCAAGAAGTGAAGTACCCAAATTGTGACCGACGAAGATCTGATTCCCGAAAGTTCTGATGAACCAAGCCTGTGTATCGAACTCTGGCAGGCGAAAGAAGTTTTTCTCAGCTTCTGAATAATGATAAATTCCCTGGTTTGTGGCCACATAGAGGTTGTTCCGATGGAAAAGGATATCCTCTACCAAACCTATCTGTACATCGTTAGGTTCAAAAATAGTAAAAGGCGATTGGGTTCGAATGTATGAGATGCCGTTGTCGAGGGCTACCCAGATGTTGTGTTCTCTGTCGCTGTATAAAGCCAATATGGTATTATTGTTCAGTCCGCTGCTCCGGCTGACATGCCACAGTTTGTTCCCTTTCCTGTCAACGGCGTAGAGCCCGCTGTTGAGTGTTCCGAATATATATTGTTCATTGGCCGAAAAAATGGCCCGGTTGATGATGGCTCCCGTTAAGTCCGGCTCTATGGATGTTTTCCAGGGGGTAAGTGTCTGTGTATCCTCTGAAAACTGGTAGAGGCCGCTTTTAGATGTTATCAGTAGGTATTCATCATCGAAAGGTAAGACCGCCACCACATTGTCATCTTTAAGCTGATCACGTGTCAGAATGTGGTGAAACTTGTCTCCGTCGAAACGATAGAAATCGTTGTTGATTAACTGTGCAAACATGTCATCGCCTACGGGGAAGAAATACAACACTGCCGGATGAGGGCTCAGTGTGGTTACCTTCTTCCCGTCATAGGCGAAAACAGCTGAAAACGACTGGAAGTAGATATTGCCCTTGAAGGGATGAATTGTCCATATTTCATCGTTGTGAAACGTGTAATCTTTTACCAGACTTTTGACAGAGTGGTAAATAAGTTGATTTTTTTCGTCGTACTCAAAATACCCGAACTCTTCGAATGAACCCACGTAAATGCGTTCCGGTGAAGCGTCCGAATCGATATAAATTGATTTTACGGAAAGATTGTTTGGTAGCTTGTGCAGTTTCCAGTTTATCCCCTCAAAACTTAGCAGTCCGTTGTTATTCCCTACATAGATTACGCCGTTGCTCCCCTGTGCAACAGCCCAGTTCTGGTTCCCTGCCTTGTAATTGCCAGTCGTATAGTTATAAACGGGAGGTATGAAGGGGATCTCCTGTGCACGGCCCGTGAGGCTGAGCGCGGTGAGCATAACGGTGATGAGTGCCGTGCAAAAATATTTTTTACTGGCTGATTGCCTCATGATGCCGGAAATACGGTGGGACAGATGGTTTACTTTTTCTCCAGTAAATGGGCGATTTCTTTCTCGCTTAGTATCTTTACATTTGTAAAGAGAAATTTTGGATCCAGAAAATTACCATATTGGTTGCACTCGGCAACAGCAGCATTGAGACTCGATTTTGCGTCGTTGTCGAAAGAAAAAAGCATCAGTATGGTAAAATAATTATCTTTTATTTCGAATTTTTCAATGACTATTTCTCCTTTTTGCAGCTGGAAAATAAATTCACGTTCCACTATTTCTCTTTGCAGATCCGAAAGAGGCTGTCTGTCTTGCGTGGTGAACAGAGCAAAAAAACGCAGTTTCTTGTCGTGCCCTCCCAGTCCCGAGGAGATATAAATCTGCTGATGTCCCGACAGATCGGAGCTCAGGACAATGCGGCTACTTACCAGGGCCATCGAGGACCAGTTGAGCAGTTCGGGTTCCAGCGGACTGCTGTGATAGGTTTCAATGGAGCGGTAGGCACCCACGTCGGGGATGGAAGCCAGCAGCGTCAGACTCCTTTTTTTGCGTTCAATCGACTCGTATGGAGAAAACAACACCGCCACTTCTTCGTCGCGTTCAAAGGGGCTGTTCTCTTTTCTCAATCTGTCGAAATACCGGAAATAGTCCATCTGCTCCTCAATCGGTACCAGGTCCTCGAGGATATGAAACGAGTCGATTCCTTGTTCGTTCAACGTTTGGCGTAACTTGGCCAGTAGGTCGTCTTGTCCGCTCATATACGCAAAGATAGAATATTTTTTGTAGTTCACGAATGGTGTAGCTCTTAAATGTTGCCTGCAGCTCCTTTCAATTTGCTTAAAATTCATCAAATTGGCCCTTTATTCCTCAGAATTGTATAAATTCGCACAATTGAATTGAACAGACTCCTCCGATGAAGATTAAAATAGTCAACTCGTCCAGACATCCATTGCCGGAATATGCGACCGCTTTTGCTGCAGGTATGGATTTGCGTGCCAACGTTTCGCAGCCGGTGGTGTTGAAACCGCTGGAACGGGCGCTGGTGCCCACAGGTATTTATATTGAGCTTCCAATAGGATTTGAAGCGCAGATCCGTCCGCGCAGTGGCCTTGCTATAAAACATGGAATTGGCATCGTGAATGCTCCGGGAACGATTGATGCCGACTATCGTGGAGAGATCCGGGTGATCCTGGTCAACCTCTCGAATGAAGAGTATGTTGTCAACGACGGGGAACGAATCTGTCAGATGGTCATTGCGCAACATGCAATGGTTGAATGGGAGCAGGTCGATTCACTGGAAGAAACAGAACGGGGCGCCGGCGGGTTTGGACATACCGGCAAAAAATAATAACCGAAGCAACAAAATGGCCCATATAACCGCGTTATACAGAAAATCAGTCTCTCTTTTATTGCTTTTCCTTCTTGCCGGGATGGTGCCCCTGATGGCATTGATACAGCAGGATGCGGAAGCATTGTCCCTCAAGGAGGAAGACCGCCGCAAATTCGACTATTTTTTCTACCAGGCTTTGAATGCCAAAACGCAGGGAAAGTATGATGAGGCTATGGATCTTTTGCAGTATTGCCATACGTTGGATTCAACCAACGCCAATGTGCTGGTGGAGCTGGGGACGTTTTACAACGTCTTGCAAGACAAAGACAAGGCGCTGACATATTTTCGGAAAGCCGTTCGTTATGATGCTTCCAATTATTACTACAACATGATGCTTGCCGGTTTGAGTAAGGAGCTGGGTTTGAAGCAGGAGGTGGTGGATATTTACAGTGCTTTGGCAGAGGAGCATCCTGGCAAGCCGGAGCTCCAGTTCGAACTGGCCAATGCTTATGCAGACAATGGAGAGCTTCAGAAAGCTATTGATGCGCTCAATAAGCTGGAAAAGAGTACCGGAATATCCGAAATAATCACATTAAATAAGTACCGCCTCTATTCGCTGATGAATAAGAAGGAGAAGGCGTTCGACGAAATTCAGCAAATTATTGATAAGAACCCTGCCGACCCCAGGTATCTGATCCTCATGGGTGATCTTTATCTGGAAGATAATCAGCCCGTGAAGGCTTTGGATTACTACGAAAAGGCGCAGCTAATTGATCAGCAATATCCTGCGCTCATCCTTTCCATGGTCAACTATTACGAAAAAACGAATAACAAAACAGCTGCCCAGACAGAATTACAGAAAGCCATTACCAGCTCCTCACTCGATGTGGAGACGAAGCTGCAGCTTCTCACCCGTTATCTCGGAATCCTGCAGCAGAGCCAACAGGACCTGAAACAGGCCAATCTCTTGTTTGAAACCCTTTTTGTACAATATCCCAGTAATTCGCAGCTAAATATGATTTATGGCAATGCTTTGGTGTTGCAGGGTGACAAAGCCGGTGCCATGAAACAGTTTGAAATATATGCCAAAGAAAACCCCACCGATCCTGCCGGATACGATCAGATGATCCGCCTCGCATTGGCGGAAGAAGATCTGAAAAAGATCCAGGAAATAACGACCGAGGCGCTGAAACATCTTCCGCAGGAGCCGCAGTTTTATTTTTATCTTGGAGCTGCCCATTATCAACAGGGAAATTATGAGAAGGCTTTGCATGTTTTTGAGGAAGGACTGAAAAATGCGATCATCAGCAATCCTTTGTTAGAATCAGACTTTCATGGCCAGATTGGCGATCTGAATTATTTCCTGGGTAATAAGGAAGCTGCTTTCCTGAGTTACGAAAAATCGTTAAAACTGAATCCGCAGAATCTTTCTGTTTTAAACAATTATAGTTATTATCTGTCATTGGAAAAGAAGGACCTTGATAAAGCCGAACAGATGAGTGGCATCACCATTAAGGCGGAGCCAATGAATCCTACCTTCCTTGACACGTACGGGTGGGTGTTGTATGAGCAGGGCTCCTACTTCATGGCAAAGATTTACATTGAGAAAGCCATTGAGTACGGCAAAGAGAATCCCTCAGCAGAAGTTTTTGAGCATTATGGTGATGTCCTTTACCAAACGGGAGATAAAGAGAAAGCCCTGGAGTATTGGAAAAAGGCAAAGGAATTGGGCAATGCTTCCAGCAAGCTCGATAAAAAAATAGAAGCCGGCACGTTGTAATGTCTTTTAATCGATGGATGCCGGTCGTCCCGTGATCCCGGGAGAAAGAAAATAGAAAAATATTCATAATGAAAGCAATAAGGTGTAAACAAATTTTGTTTATCTGTCTTTTATCAGGGCTCGCCTTGAATGCGTGTAAGCCCAGGCAGCAGATCGTCTATTCCACTTCGCCCGTAGAGGATAAGGCTAATAATCAGATTTTTAGTGACATTATTACCAATGAATTCCAATACAATACTTTTACTGCGAAGCTGAACATGAATCTTACCACCGGCACTAAATCACTTAGTTCCAAAGCCAATATCCGGATCATCAAGGACAACGCACTACAGATATCAATACAGCCGTTGTTTGGAGTGGAGATGTTCCGATTTTATATCAATCCCGATACAGTGATGGTGGTCGACAGAATGAACAAACGCTACGTGATGGAATCCATTGCAACTTTGAAAGAGATCTATCCCGTTGGGTTCGACTTTTACACCATGCAGTCGGTATTCACCAATGCCCTTTTTGTCTCGGGAAAAGAGCGTCCCGAATTACCGGATTACCGCAAATTCAACTATATCCAGACCTCCGACCAATGTTATTACATCACATCAAAAGATGCCGACTCGGGTATCGATTACTCCTTCACCGTAAACGGCGACGACCGCATCACTTTTACGCATTTGATGCAACATCAGAAAAAACAATCGCTGCAGTGGGGGTATCATAACTTTGTCCTTTTAGATGATTTTATCTTCCCCAGCAAGATGAATATAACCCTTTCCTCCTCCTCCCGCAAAATTGACGCAGAGTTGCTTTTCTCAGACATTGCTACCGACGAACCGCTTCAGCTGGCAATGAATGTGCCGGCGGGCTATACGAAAACAACTGTTGAAGAAATACTAAAAATCTTTTCCCTGAATCAATGAGACGGCTTTTTGTCATTTTCCATTTTTTTGCTGCTGTTTTTCTTTCGTTCTCTCAAAACCCACAGATTGAACGTTTGCAAAAACAACAGCAGGTGCTGCAGGAAGAGATAAAAAACACGAATAAGCTTTATCTGAACGTCAAAAAACAGACAACCACCATTTTAGACCGTATAAACCTGATCAACAAGCAAATTGCTGCCCGCAAAGAGCTCATTGACGCTCAGCAGGCAGAGATCAGGGCCTTACAGCAGGAGGAGTCGCGACTGGAAGCAGAAATTACCCGGCTCAACAAAGAGCTGAAAAAAAAGCAGGACAATTATGCCAATGCCGTACAGGGGATGCTGAAACACAACGTGAACCAAAACAAGTTGTTTTTTATTCTCTCCGGAAAATCACTTGGTGAATCGCTACGCAGAATGCAATATCTGCGCGAGTACTCCAAGTGGCAGAAGTCGCAAGGCGAAGAGATCAAAAGGCAAAATGCCGCGATCGCCATCAGGAAGGAAGAGCTGGCAAAGGCCAGGGATGATAAGGAGAAGGCTTTGCTTGCAATCCAGTCTGAGCAGCAACGGCTCCGGAACGAAGAAAAAACAAAACAGTCAGAAATGACAGCTGTGAGAGGACAGCAACAGCAGCTCCAAAAAGCGTTAAAGGAAAAGCAACAACAGGCGAACCAGCTGAATGCTCAGATTGAAAAGCTTATCGCAGAGGAGGTGGCACGACAAGAACGGGAAGCCGAAGCAAGAAGGCTTGCAGCCGAAGCGGAGCGTCGCAGAAAGGCCGACGAATTGGCTGCTAAATCGCCGCGTGAAACAGGGAGCAGCAAAACAAACAAAGAAACGACCTCTTCGTCTGCTGAGAAAGAATCCTCCCGCGTAACAAGTGCTGCGCCCCGCATAGAGGCCGATAAAAGTACGGCCTCCTCCGAAACTTTTAAGCTTTCAAACAACTTTGCGTCCAACAAGGGGAAACTGCCGATGCCCGTCACCGGAACCGCTTCCATTGTCGGCAACTTCGGTGCGAAGAAACACAACGAGTGGAACGTGACCACCAACAGCAACGGAATCGACATCCAGGCACAAAAGGGAGCCAGTATACGGTCGGTTTTCGACGGGGAGGTGTCGAAAGTTTTTTCCTTCCCAGGTTCCAACACCTGCGTCATCGTGCGTCATGGCGAGTATTATACCTTCTATGCCAATATATACGATCTATTTGTAAAACAGGGAGATAAAGTGAAGACGGGGCAGTCGTTGGGGCGTATTTTTACCGATCCCGACACAAATATTTCCGCCATGCACTTTCAATTGTGGCAAAAGACAACCAAATTGAATCCGGCGCCCTGGCTCAGCAGGTAACAAACAAATAACATTTAAATCATCCATATGTCGTTGAAAATTCGGCTGATCATTATGAATTTCCTCCAATTTGCCGTTTGGGGGGCTTATCTGACTTCCATGTCGCGTTATCTGGGGCCTGTGGGGTTAGGATCTCACATTGGAATCTTTTATTCGGTGCAGGGTATTGTGTCCATCTTTATGCCGGCGGTGATAGGCATCATTGCCGACCGGTGGGTGCCGGCGCAGAAATTACTGGGTATGTGCCACCTGATGGCTGCCGCTTTCATGCTTGCTGCAGGGTTGTATGGCTTTGAGGCAAGTGTTGATGTCTCTTTTCCGGTGCTTTTTACGCTCTATACCCTGAGTGTGGCTTTTTATATGCCCACGCTTGCGTTATCCAATTCCGTCGCATACACCATTTTGGAAAGGGGAGGAATGGATACGGTCAAAGCATTTCCACCCATCCGTGTTTTCGGCACTGTCGGGTTTATCTGTACCATGTGGCTGGTAGATGTGGTTGGTTTTCAGACCTCTGCGATGCAGTTTGTGATGAGTGGCGCCATCGGTTTGGTACTGGGGGGGTATGCTTTCACGCTGCCCAATTGTCCCGTCAGTACCGACACAAAAGATAAAACCCTGTTTCAAGCCTTGGGGCTGGATGCATTTAAATTGTTCAAACAGCGCAAGATGGCACTGTTTTTTATCTTCTCCATGTTTTTGGGTGTCTCCCTGCAGATCACCAATGGTTTTGCCAACCCGTTCATCGCCAGTTTTGAAGCTTTGCCGCAATATGCCAATACGTTCGGAGTGAAACATGCCAATATGCTGATCTCATTGTCCCAAATATCGGAAGCACTCTGTATTTTGCTGATCCCCTTCTTTTTGAAGCGATATGGAATTAAGAATGTCATGCTCATCGCCATGTTTGCCTGGGTACTCCGTTTCGGACTTTTCGGCCTTGGAAATCCGGGTAACGGAGTTTGGCTGCTGATCTTCTCCATGTTGGTTTATGGTGTAGCATTCGATTTTTTCAATGTTTCCGGATCGCTATTTGTCGACAAAGAAACACCCCATCATATACGAGCCAGTGCGCAGGGAATGTTCATGTTGATGACAAATGGGATAGGAGCCACTGTTGGAACACTCGGTGCACAATGGGTGGTCAATCAGTTCACACATTGGCAGGATGTGGTTGTCGAAGGACAAACAAAATCACTCATGGTTGGTGACTGGCAGTCCGTCTGGTTTGTTTTTGCCGGATATGCCTTGTTGGTAGCCCTCCTGTTTGCCCTCCTCTTCCGCTATAAACACGAACGTACACCCTAAATATTTGATTTAATCTTCGCTAGCTGTTTGTGTGCAGCTAAGTTCTAATCTGTCAGCTTTTTACATTTCATTATAGCTCACGTGAGCTAAAGCGTGCAGTGAGTAATCTATTCGCGAATCTTCTATACATGATTTAGCTATTTAGCTAATTTTTATTATGTTTGTGATGCAAGCGGTCAATAACCATTGAGTTGCGAAAAGTTGCCCGCCGTAAAGGTTGAACCAATGATGAGACTATACCGTTTTATCTTACCAATCCTCTTTTTCGCTAGTTGTTACCCATCTCTTTTGGGCCAATCATCCTGGCTTTTTAAACAACTGGCGGTTCGTGATGGGCTTTCTCATAACCAGATCAATCATATTTTTAAGGATAGCAGGGGGTTTATGTGGTTTTCTACCGCATCGGGTTTGAACAGATATGACGGAAATAAATTTAAAGTATTTAGTTACAATCCCAACGATGAAAATTCATTGCCCGACAACCTGATCCTTGGTGTTCAAGAGGATATAACGGGGCGACTCTGGATTCATACGGCCAACGGATACACCGTTTATAATCCCGAAATAGAGAAATTCGAAAAAAGTACGTTGCTGTTGAAAGAGATGGGCATCACCAATCCAGTCGATCTCATTTTTATTGATGATGATAAAAATGTGTGGTGTTATGTGACTGCATCAGGTTTCTACAGGTATCATGCCGATAGCGGTCAACTGGTGTTCTTTCCTCAAGATGGGCAACCGGGAAATTTGGACATCGGAACGATTACCGACCTAAAAGAGTCGGAAAGCAATTATTTTTTTGTTTTTCGATCGGGATTGATCCAATATATGGATAAAAAAAGTTTAAAAGTCAATAATTCTGATAACTTTATTCTGAATCATCAGCATGCTAATTCAGTTAATTATCAGGCTTTTGTCGACTCGGACAACGACCTGTGGATCTATTCCGATATGCCGTTGGGGGCATGGTTTTATGATTCGCGACAATATGAGTGGAAGTGTGTGGGATCCCAACAAAGTGATTTCCCCTTTTTCTTAACAAGTGACATGATTCAGGATATCATTCAGGATTCCGCCGGACTTATCTGGATGGCAACCGATCATGGTGGTATCGATATCATCGATAAAAAAGACAACAAGCTGATCAATTTGCAGAATCAGCCTTACGATGAACGAAGTATTGCGCACAACAGTATCAATTGTATTTATGCCGATCAGAAAGATATAATATGGGTAGGTACCTATAAAAACGGGATTTCCTATTTCAGTGAGAGTATCTACAAATTTGGTATCGATCATTTACATTATTTCAACAAAATTGATCACTTTAAACCCGATGTGAATTCCATTATTAAAGATGAGGACGAAAACATCTGGATCGGATCCAATGGAAGCGGATTGGTACATTTAAACAGAAAGGACGGATATTATCGTCTCTACAGTCATGATCCCTCCAATAGTTCCTCTTTGACCAGCAATATTGTCGTTAGCCTCTGTGCCGCAAAAAGCGGAAAAATATGGATTGGTACTTACTTGTCGGGTATGGATTGTTTCGACGGAAAAAAGTTTGTTCACTATCGTCACGACCCAAACAACCCAAACAGCCTTGCCAACAACAATGTATGGTCGATCGTGGAAGATAGGTCGGGGATGATCTGGATTGGTACATTGGGAAGCGGTTTACAGCGATTCAACCCGGAAAACGGACAATTTACCACTTTCAACAACAGCATCAAGCAACAACTGTCATCTGAGTTCATTTCATCGATCTGCCTGGGTAAAAACGACCGTTTGATACTCGGAACAGCCATTGGGCTGACAATCTTTGATATAAAAAACGAACATTTCGAGATTCTCCAATCCAACCGCAGAGGAGATCAGTTTTTTACCAATCTGAATGTGAATCATGTCTTTGAAGATAGCCGCGGGCTGATCTGGATCGGTACACGGAATGGCTTGAATATCTGGGATCCGAAACAGGATAAAATCACCCAATTGTACAAAAGTGATGGCCTGGCCGATAATGTCATCTCCGGGATTGTGGAAGATAATCAGCACAATATGTGGATCACCACTTCCAACGGTATATCAAATATTATGATTCATGCCCATTCAATAACCGGCGAATATCATTTTTCTTTTGTAAATTATCGTGAAGAAGACGGCTTGCAGAGTCACGAGTTTAATCTGCGGTCGGTCTTCAAATCTCCAGATGGTGAAATTTTGCTTGGCGGAACCAGGGGATTTAATTTTTTTAATCCCGAAAACATTCGTTATAACACATCACAACCCAAGGTGCTCTTTACCGGGCTAAGGCTCTTTAATGAAGAGGTTGAGGTTGGGGTTGAATATCAAGGTAACAGAATTCTGGAATCGGACTTAAATCGGGTAGAAGAGGTCACTTTTAAATATAGACAGAATGTTTTTTCTGTCGAGTTTTCAGCCATGAATTATGTCCTTCCCGAAAAAACGACCTACGCCTATATGCTGGAAGGATTTAATACGGATTGGTTAATCACTGATCCCGGTGTCCATAGTGTAACATATACCAACCTTGCCCCCGGAGACTATACGCTCAGCGTAAAGGCGGCAAACAGCGACGGCTTTTGGAGTGAAGACTCAGCTGTGCTCCATATTCATATAAAACCACCGTTCTGGCTCTCTCCCCTGGCCTATATCTTCTATTTCCTCTTGTTGATGATGATCCTGTTGTTGGCACGATACATGATTATACGTAACGAACAGCAGAAATTTAAAATGAAGCAAATAGAACTGGAAGCGGAACGAAAACATGAAATCGATGACATGAAACTTCGTTTCTTTACCAATGTCAGTCATGAACTGCGAACACCACTGACATTGATTCTGTCGCCCCTGGAAAATATGATGAAGTCGGCAGCAGATGGTCATCAAAAACAGCAACTCTCTCTGATCCACAAAAATGCCATTCGACTGTTGAATATGGTCAACCAGTTGCTTGATTTTCGAAAAAGCGATGTGAATGACTACGCCTTGAATTTATCCTATGGCGACATCATCTCATTCCTGCGAAATTCCTGTAGCCATTTTGCCGAATATGCCGAAAAAAAGAATATCCGATTGACCTTTTACTCCTCTGTGGATAAATTGAGCATGGTATTCGATGAAGATAAAATGGGGAAAATAATGATGAATCTTCTCTCTAACGCCATCAAATTTACCGAGAAGAATGGGACTGTGGATGTAGTTGCGAAAGTTTTACCAAAAGGGAGTGATGACGAGCTGGACCGGCTAGAGATCAGGGTTATAGATAGTGGCCTAGGGGTAAAGGAGGAGGAGAAAAGGAGAATTTTTGAACGTTTTTACCAGGGTGAAGTCAGAAATGAGGATTCTCCTGGAAGTGGTATCGGGCTCCACATCGTAAAAGAATTTGTCTCTCTTTGTAAAGGCTCCATTCAGGTGTATGACAATGTGCCCAAAGGAAGCCAGTTCGTACTTCTTTTTCCAGTAGAGAGGCTGGAGTATATTGTGTCACAGCCTGCTGCGGAAAAAGAACAGATGGATGATCCGGATGAGGGTGCAGTCAACGGAGAAAACGAAGATATGGCGCAAAGGAATGAAACAACGATTCTTCTGGTGGATGATAACGATGATTTTCGTTATTTTATGAGGGATACACTGAAAAAAGATTTTTCGCTGCTCGATGCTTCGAATGGAAAAGAAGCGTGGGAAAAAATAGTTGAATTTTCTCCGGACATTATCATCAGTGATGTGATGATGCCCGAGATGGATGGATACGAATTGTGCGAAAAGGTAAAAAACGATGTGCGCACATCGCACATTCCTCTAATCTTACTTACGGCACACACAGCCCAGGAGCAGGAGCTGCACGGTTTGGAAAAAGGAGCCGACGACTACATTACGAAACCATTTAACTTAGACATTCTCTCGCTCCGGATACATAAAATGTTGGAATTAAGATCTTACCGTCAGCAACGATTCAAAAATCAGATTAATATTCAACCTGCTGACATAACCATCACTCCGTTGGATGAGAAATTAATAAAGAATGCCATAAAATTGGTGGAGGAGTATATCTCCGATAGCGAATTCTCCGTAGAAAAACTGAGTAAGGAGCTGGGAATAAGCAGGGTGCATCTCTATAAGAAAATGATCTCCATCACCGGGAAAAGTCCCATTGAATTTATCCGCATTATCCGTCTCAAACGTGCTGCTCAACTATTGAGGGAAAGTCAGCTTCATATCTCCGAAATAGCGTATCAGGTAGGCTTTAACAATCCTAAAAATTTCAGCAAATACTTTAAAGAGGAATTTAATGTTTTACCCTCTCAATATCAAAATAACCCTTCCTTATTTTCTGATGGCAAACCCGGTAATAAACCTAAGTAACACCGGTAAACATTTAACATACTTTGCGGAAACAAAACTACCCATTCGGTTAACAAAACCCACAGTCAGCGAAGACATAGAGAAGATGCTCTCACGCCTATTATGATTAATTTTACAAAAAAATAATTATAATACATGGAGCGCATTTTTCATATCGCACTGGGTATCCTCTTTTTTTTCTCCTGTACCTCACCGGGACTCGAGAGGGTAGAAAACGGAATCATCGTTCGGTTGAAACAGGATAACAGCTCGGGTGTACAAGCCATCCGCTTACAGGTGGTTAACGAGCAGATCATCCACGTTTCGGCCACCAGCCAGAAAGATTTCACCCGGGAGAAAAGTCTGATAACCCGGCCGGATTTAACTTTTACGGACAACTTCACTGTGGAAGAGGAAGAGGACACGATCATCCTCTCCACCGATTCTTTGGATGTGACTATTCACAGAACGACGGGTGAAATAGCATTTCTAAATAAAAAAGGTGAAACTCTTCTACAAGAAAATAAGGGTGGCGGAAAAACACTGACGCCCATTGAAGTAGAAGGGACCAAAGGGTACACCGTGCATCAACTGTTTGAGTCGTCCGATGACGAAGCATTCTATGGCCTGGGGCAGCATCAGGCCGACGACTTCAACTACAAAGGAAAAAATGAATCGCTGTTTCAGTACAACACCAAAGTATCCGTACCTTTTGTGATATCCAACAAAAATTATGGCATCGTATGGGATAATTATTCGCTGACGAAATTTGGCGATGTACGCGATTATGCCGACCTCGATCAGTTCAGACTTTATGGTAGTGATGGGACAGAGGGAGGTCTCACGGCTGTATACACGAAAAAGAACGACCCCTCACAAACAATAGTACGCCAGGAAAGTAGGCTCGATTATCAGTTTCTGTCGTTGTTGCATAATTTCCCCGAGGGTTTTGATCTGAATCACGCAAATGTTGTCTGGAGCGGCGAGATGGAAGCTCCCGAAAGCGGATTGTACCGCTTCTTCCTTCATTATGCCGGTTATATCAGGGTATATCTCAACAATGAACCGGTGGTGGAGGAGCGCTGGCGTACTGCCTGGAACCCCAACAGCTATAAGTTTGACTATCTCTTTCGAAAAGGAGAAAGAGTACCATTGCGTGTAGAATGGGAACCCGATGGTGGTGTATCCTATATTGCGTTAAAAGCGTTGAGTCCCGTCGCTGATGAAGAACAGAATAAACTATCTCTTTGGAGTGAGATGGGAAATGGTATCGATTACTATTTCGTGGCGGGCAACAACATGGACGATGTCATCAGCGGATACAGAACCCTTACCGGAAAATCGCAGATTATGCCCAAATGGGCCATGGGTTTCTGGCAAAGCCGCGAACGCTACAAAACACAAGAGGAAGTGGTGGAAACCCTCGCTGAATTCAGAAAACGAGGGATACCCATCGATAACATCGTGCAAGATTGGAGCTACTGGCCGGAACCGGAATGGGGCAGCCACAAGTTCGACGCGGAACGATTCCCCGATCCGAAAGGGATGATCGACAAAATACATGAAATGAATGCACGGATTATGATCTCCGTATGGCCCAAATTTTATCTCAATACCGATCACTACAAGGCGTTCGACAAAAACGGCTGGATGTATCAACAGGCTGTGAAAGACAGCATCCGTGATTGGATCGGACAGGGTTATATCGGTTCTTTTTATGATGCTTACGCCGAAGGGGCACGCAAACTATTCTGGGAACAACTTAATGAAAACTTATACTCCCTTGGTATCGATGCCTGGTGGATGGATGCTTCCGAACCCAATATTCAGGATAATACCGACATGGAATACCGGAAAAAGCTGTGTGGTCCCACAGCACTCGGCCCATCCACAAAATACTTCAATGCATATTCATTGGTCAATGCCGAAGCGATTTACGAGGGACAGCGGGGTGTGAACCCCGATGACCGTGTCTTTCTGCTGACCCGTTCGGGTTTTACCGGTATTCAACGCTATTCCACCGCTGTTTGGAGCGGGGATATCGGTACCCGCTGGGAAGATATGAAGGCACAGATCTCCGCCGGTCTCAACTTTGCATTGTCCGGTATCCCTTACTGGACGATGGATATCGGCGGATTTTGTGTGGAAAAAAGATACGAGCAGGGACAACGTCACTATCTGGCGACCGGAGTTGAGAATGAAGATCTGAAAGAATGGCGTGAGCTAAATACACGCTGGACACAGTTTGGGGCTTTCGTCCCGCTGTTCCGTTCCCACGGACAGTTTCCCTACAGAGAGATCTTTCACATTGCACCGGAGGATCATCCGGCCTATCAATCCATGCTTTATTATAACAAACTCCGTTATCGGTTGCTGCCCTATATCTATTCGATGGCCGGAATGACCTATTTCTATGACTACACGATTATGCGTGCCCTGGTAATGGATTTCGGTAAAGACCAGCAAGTAAATGACATCGGTGACCAGTATATGTTTGGAAATTCACTGATGGTCTGTCCCGTCTATACCTACCAGGCAACTGATCGGGAGGTTTATTTTCCCTCTACCACCGGCTGGTATGATTTCTATTCCGGAGCATTCATTGAGGGAGGACAAAAACAACGGGTAGACGCTCCCTATAACCGTATACCGCTCTTTGTGAAAGAAGGAGCCATTATCCCTTTTGGTCCGGAAATTCAATATACCGACGAGAAAAAACCCGAACAGATCACCTTGTATCTCTTTGCCGGTAAAAATGGGAACTTCACGCTCTACGAAGACGAAGGGGTGAATTACAATTACGAAAAGGGAGCTTATGCCACCATTGGCTTCCATTACGATGAGGCGTCCAAAACACTCGAAATAGGTGAGAGGCAGGGGGCATTTAATGGCATGTTGCAGGAGCGCACTTTCCATATCGTCTGTGTGGATAAAAACAGACCGCAGGGAGTAAACCCCGATGCTAAGGGGATTGAAGTGGTCTATACCGGTCAGGCTCAACAGATAGCTTTGGGAAAATGAAAAATAGTGTGACCATATTGTTGTTGCTTGGCATTCTGCTTGTGCTTGTGGAATTCAATGCATGCCGGAAGAATGACGGGAGCCCCCGTGAAACCGAGAGTTTCAACAGTGGATGGCGTTTTTTCCTTGGTGATACGCCCGAAGCCAGTAACAGGTTCTTCGATGATAGCGGTTGGAGAGAGTTGGAGCTGCCCCACGATTGGGCTATTGAAGGCAATTTCAGCAAGGATCACCCCTCGGGGAGTGGGGGTGGAGCTCTGCCCGGAGGGGTTGGTTGGTACCGGAAATCCTTTTCACTGGATCGATCCTGGGAAGGAAAAAAAATATTCGTCGACTTCGATGGTGTCTATATGAACTCCGATGTATGGATTAACGGTATTCATCTCGGATACCGCCCTTACGGCTATATATCATTTCGGTATGACTTAACACCCCACCTGAAGTTTGATGCGGAGAACGTGATATCAGTGCGGGTAGATAACAGTGAACAACCCAACTCCCGCTGGTATTCAGGGTGCGGTATTTACAGGAATGTCTGGCTGACGAGCGTCGACCCGGTATATGTAGATTTGTGGGGAGTATATGTAACCACGCCGGAGGTCACGGAAGAAAAAGCCCTGGTGAAGGTAAGGACAACAATAAAAAACGAAATGCCCCGGGAGGTGGATCTCATAAACGAAACAACTATCCTGGATGCTTCGGGAAAACAGGTCGCTTCGACTCTGACTTCCGACAGACTGGGTGCCGGCTCCTCAAAAGAGATTGAGCAGACGATCCCTGTGCCGAAGCCGGTATTATGGTCACTCGAAAATCCTTCTCTCTACGAGGTGGTCACCCGGATTTTTGTAGACAATGAACAGACCGATCACTATGTGACCTCTTTCGGTATCCGTACCTTCACTTTCGATGCAGAAAAGGGATTCTTTCTCAACGGGCAACATACCAAAATAAAAGGAGTCTGCATGCACCACGACCTGGGTTGTCTCGGTGCGGCCATCAACACAAGAGCCATTGAACGGCAACTTGAGATACTGAAGGAGATGGGTGTGAATGGTATTCGTACTGCACATAATCCTCCCGCACCGGAACTGCTCCGGCTATGTGACCGGATGGGATTCATCGTTATGAATGAAACATTCGACATGTGGCGTAAGCGAAAAACCACCTACGATTACTCCCGTTATTTCAACGAGTGGCACGAACGCGATTTGACCGACCACATTCTCCGTGACCGCAATCACCCTTCGGTGTTCATCTGGAGCATCGGAAACGAAGTACTCGAACAGTGGACTCATGCTGAAGCCGATACACTCAACATCCAACAGGCAAATCTACTGTTGAACCTCAAACGCGACGGGACAGCACTTGCCGGGGAAAACGGAGAGCCGATGAGTGTGAATGCCCTGTTGACGGAGAAACTGGCCAATATTGTTAAGAGATTGGATCCTACCCGACCCGTGACAGCCGGCAACAACGAAACACATCCGGCCAATCATCTTTTTGCATCGGGAGCGCTCGACCTGATCGGATTCAATTATCATGGACAGGATTACCCGAATGTGTCCGATAATTTCCCCGGAAAACCATTTATTGCCACAGAGACCACGTCGGCTTTGATGACCCGCGGCTATTACCGGATGCCAAGTGATTCCATGTATGTCTGGCCTCTGCGCTGGGATATCCCGTTTACCGATCCCTCTTACGCTTGTTCTTCCTATGACAATTGCCACACTCCCTGGGGATCTGCACACGAGCAGGCATGGAATGAGGTGAAAAACGCCGATTATATCAGCGGAATGTATGTCTGGACTGGATTCGACTACCTCGGCGAACCCACCCCTTTCTGGTTCCCGGCACGGAGTTCCTATTTCGGTATTGTTGATCTGGCCGGTTTTCCGAAAGATGTATATTACATGTATCAATCGGAATGGAGCGATAAAGAGGTATTGCATGTTTTCCCGCACTGGAACTGGCAACTGGGAGAGATCGTCGACCTGTGGGCCTATTACAACAACGCCGATGAGGTGGAGTTATACCTGAATGACGTCTCTCAGGGCATCAAAAGAAAAGAAGGGGAGCAACATCACGTTTATTGGCGTCTGCCCTTTGAACCCGGTACGGTGAAAGTGGTCTCCCGGAAAAACGGAAAAGAGGTATTAGCGAAAGAAATAAAAACTGCCGGTGAGCCGTCACGGATCCGGTTGACGGCCGACCGCCGCGTGGTCAAAGCTGATGGGCATGACCTGAGTTTTGTGACCGTGGAGGTGCTGGATGAAAAGGGGATCGCTTGCCCCAATGCTGAAAACCTGATTCGTTTCGGTGTGTCAGGAATGGGTACTATCGTAGGTGTGGACAATGGCAGCCCAACCAGTCAGGAAGGCTTTAAAGCATCCGAGCGGAAAACATTTTATGGAAAATGCCTGGTTGTGCTGAAGAGTGAGAAGAGCAGGGGTGTGATTCATCTGACCGCTCAGTCGGATGGATTGATGAAAGAGACGATTGACATTGTGGTAGAAAGGTAGAATCGGTAAGCGATTCGAAAAAGTATAATACGCATTGTTTTTTTGATTGATTTGTTAAACCGGAAGGATGTAATGGCTAATGCAGTGAATGTTAAACTTTTAATTGTGGAAGTATGATAAACATGAATCTAAAGCGAAGTATAAATAGTGGTTATTTATACTGTTTTTTAATCGGGATGTCACTGATCCTGTGGAGACCGGTGGCACTGCACGCAGAACCTTTGCAGACGAACAGCGTCTCCGGCAGGGTGGTCTCGGCAACCGACGATGAGCCACTGGTCGGTGTTACGGTGTCTGTAAAAGGAACCACCAACGGGACGGTAACCGATATCGACGGCCGGTATGTTATTCAGACAGCACAGGGAGAGACGCTTATCTTCTCTTATGTCGGATTTATATCGCAGGAGGTGACCGTACGCGAAAATGTGATCAATATAACACTGATGGAAGATACCGAAGTGCTTGAAGAACTGGTGGTGATTGGCTATGGTGTGCAAGCCAAGAAATTATCTACCGGAGCCACCGTGCAGGTGAAAGGTGACGAACTGGCCAAAATGAATACAAACAGCCCCTTGCAAGCACTCCAGGGAAAAACACCCGGGGTAAACATCACCTCTACCTCCGGACAACCCGGCTCCGATATGAAAGTGGTGATACGTGGCCTGGGAACCATCGGAAACCACAGCCCTCTCTACCTGATCGACGGAATAGGGGGTGACATATCCACGTTGAATCCCTCCGACATCGAGAGCATCGACGTGTTGAAAGATGCCGCCTCGGCAGCCATTTACGGAGCACAGGCTGCCAACGGGGTGGTGTTGATTACCACCAAAAGCGGCCGGGAAGGGAAGGCACAGGTGAACTTCGATGCCTATTATGGTGTGCAGAACGTGGCCCGCAAGGCAGACATGCTGAATGCAGCCCAGTATATGACCATCATGGACGAACAGGCACTGAACAGTGGCAACGCAGCTTTCAACTGGAGCGATTTCCAGTCGATTCACGATGCAGACGGCCAGATATATGATACGGACTGGGTGGAAACAATGTTCAAGGACAATGCAGTCACCGAGAGCTATGTACTGGGTGTGACCGGCGGATCGGCTGCTTCTACCTATGCCCTCTCCCTGGGTTATATGAATCAGGAAGGGGTTGTGGGAGGGGCCGATGTCTCCAACTACGAACGGTACAATTTCCGTATCAATTCAGAGCATAAGCTGTTTAACAACTTCCTGAAGGTGGGTGAACAGGTAAGCTTCATCTACCGGATAAACAATGGTATCAGTGTGGGTAACCAGTACAACAACACGTTGAGGGGGGCTTTCGGGGTCTCGCCGTTGGCGCCGGTCTACAGTGACAACAACCCGTATGATTCACCGTACAACGATACCAGCAACAGCGACTGGTACAACGGAGAAGGAAACCCCTATGGTCTGATGATGACCAACACCAACAACGAAAACAAGGCCGCCACATTGAACGGGAACCTCTTTGCCGAGATTGAACCGGTAAAAGGGTTGAAATTGCGTACCCTGTTTGGTGCAGTCTTCAATGCAAGTGAGTACCGTAGTTTCACACCGCTCTATCATTTCAGTATCTACAGCTACAACGATACCCGTACCGGTGTGTCGCAGAATATGAATCAGGGGCTCGGCATGACCTGGACGAATACCGCCACCTATGACTGGACGGTGAACGATCATGTATTCAACGCGTTGCTCGGCATGGAGGCCTATCGCTACCAGGGTACCTATCTGGGAGCCGGCAATGGCATACTGAAAGAGGGGTTCGACACCTGGAAGTACGCCTATATCAACAACGGTACCGCCTCTTCCAGCACCGATGGCCTGAGCGCATCGGGCAGCCCGCACGATGATGCACGCAGCATCTCTTACTTCGGCCGTTTGGGGTGGAACCTGAAAGAGACCTATATGATCAATGCCACACTGCGTGCCGATGGTTCCTCCCGCTTTGCCAAAGGCAACCGTTTCGGTTACTTCCCCTCCGTCTCTGCCGGCTGGACACTCACCAACGAGTCATTTATGCAAGATGCCCCGGCATGGATCAATTTTCTGAAACTACGCGCAAGTTGGGGACAAGTGGGTAACCAAAATATTGCCAACTACCAGTATCTGGCTCCGATGAAGAACACCAACACCCATTACCTGTTTGGTTCGGAGGGATACAACGATGCTGAAGCAGCTAAGCAGCTGGCAACAAACTGGGGAGCTTATCCCAACCGTCTGGCCAACGAAAAGGTAACCTGGGAAACATCCGAGCAGACCAACATCGGTCTGGACGCCTATCTGTTCCGTACCCGTCTCGGCGTGAATCTCGATTTCTATTTGAAGAACACCAAAGACTGGCTTGTACAGGCCCCAATTTTGTCGACCGTGGGCGCGGGAGCTCCTTATATCAACGGAGGGAGTGTGAAAAACAGCGGTGTGGAACTGGCTTTGAGCTGGAACGATCGACTGAATAATAATTTCAGCTATCAGATCGGTATAAACGGTGCCTATAACAGGAACAAGGTAGGTGAAATACCGACCGAAGACGGGATCATCCACGGACAGACAAACCAGTTGTATGACAATACACCCGAGTTCTATCGGGCGGAAAATGGCAAGCCCATCGGGTACTTCTGGGGTTACAAGATACATGGCCTTTTCCAGAATGAGCAGGAGATCACAGAGTGGATTGCTGCCGGCAACGGTGTCCTCCAGAATGACGTGAAACCCGGCGATGTGAAATACATCGACGTGAATCGGGATGGTGTGATCGACGATCACGACAAGGTAAATCTGGGTAACGGGATGCCCGACTTTACATACGGTTTCAATCTTGGTTTCGGATATAAAGGTTTTGACTTTTCTCTTCAGGCTAGCGGTGCAGCCGGTCAGCAGATCGTACAGTCCTACCGGAATTTCACCAACAAGTATGCCAACTATACCACTGCCATACTTCAACGCTGGACCGGTGAAGGTACAAGCAACAGAATCCCCCGTGTGACCGAACAGAACATCAACTGGCAATTCTCTGATCTTTTTATTCAGGAGGGCGACTTTCTGCGCATCACGAACATCACCCTGGGATATGACTTCTCCCGATTTGTGAAGCACGAATTCATCAGTCAGGCACGTCTCTATGCGCAGGTGCAAAACGCCTTTACCTTTACAAAGTATGAAGGCATGGATCCGGAAATAGGCTATGGTACGGATGGTTGGGTGTCGGGCATTGATGTGGGATATTATCCTCGTCCGCGAACGGTTCTTTTCGGCGTCAATCTTACCTTCTAACTCATTAATACAAAAACTATGAACAAGATAAAAATCAATATAGTGGCAGTGGGACTTCTTTCCCTGATGATGGGGGTGACCTCCTGTGCCGAGAGCTTTCTGGATGTGGAGTCCAAAACGGAATCCACTACCGGTACTTCCTACAAGAACGAGAAAGATGTCTGGCGTGCCTTGATCGGATGTTACGACGGATGGCGTCAGACCTCTTCTTCCATGCAGATAGGCTTCTATCTGGGCGCTGAGACCATGAGCTACGAATGTTTCGGAGGAACCGGAAATGCCGACGGGCGAGGTTATCAGGCCATCGACCGGTTCGACATATCGCAGTCACCGGCCGACCTGAACATGTATGAAAACGATTGGAGAAACTATTACGCGGCGGTTTATCGTTGCAATGAACTGATTTCACGCGAGGAGCAAATAAGCTGGAACGAGACAAACAGCATGCGGGGAACTTATATGGGTGAATGCCGTACCATTCGGGCACTGCTCTATTTCGATATGGTACGCCTCTGGGGTAACATACCCCTGTTTGATGTGCCGGTGAACGAGAACAGGCCGCAAGCCGATCCTGCCGACGTCTTTGCGCTGATCTTCGCCGATCTGAAATATGCCATGGAAAACATCCCTGCCGATGCCTATCCAAAGGCAAACGCGGCAACCAACGATGGTCACATAACCCGCTATGCCGCTGCAGCCCTTTTTGCCCGTGCCTATCTCTTTTATACTGGCTATTACGGCAGCGAGCCGGCAGGTGCTACCAAAGCGGAAGCCCTCTCGGCACTCGAAGAGATTATCTCTTCCAACGAATACAGCCTGGTGAGTGAATTCAAGAACCTATGGCCTGCCTCTTCGGCCGGCGTAGCTGAAATCGGCGACATGGAAACCTTGCTGGGGACCTATGCCGGCAACGGCAACAGCGAAACCATCCTTGCCATGAAATTTACCAGCTCACAAGACTACAATGGCAATAACGACGGCAATCGCTGGCAGGTAATGGTCGGCATGCGCAGCCTGAATGCTGCTCCTTATGGTAAGGGCTGGGGAGGCCTGACGGTGAATCCTGCGTTCGTCAGTGAATTCAAAACAGGCGATACACGCCGCACTGCTTCGATCATCGACATGACCGGTGAGGGCATAACGGGGCTGGACGACTTTGAAGCAAGCTACAAAGATCAACGGGAATATACCGGTTATGCGGTGAAGAAATATGCACCACTCTGCTTCGCCGATGGCACATCCGCATCGAAAGAGGATGGTTCGGGCGATTTCCAGATATCCAACCACCAGGATTATGTGATCATTCGCTATGCCGATGTGCTGTTGATGGCGGCTGAGCTGGGAAGTAGCAGTGCACAGGCCTATTTCGACGCGGTGCGAAAACGTGCCTACACCTCCAACGGTATGCTCTCTTCCAGTTATGCGGCACTGCCGGCAACAAAAGAGCACATCATGCAGGAGCGTCGCCTGGAATTTGCATTCGAGAGCATCAACTATTGGGATCTGCTCCGCCAGGGAGTAGACTACGCAGCCGATAAACTTGCAACAGAGGTTACTGTGCTTAGTGGGGGATCTCCCGACAGGGTCAGCATCAAAGCCGACCGACTGCGTGCCACCAAAGGGCTCAGTCAGATTCCTTATAATCAGATCACGCTGGCAAACGGCACCCTGGTACAAAACCCCGGGTGGTAACGGCCAGTTATAAACACAAAAAAAATAATCGTATGAGACTGAAATCATCTATATACCTGTTTGTTGCAAGCGTAGTCATGCTTTTCTTCGCTTGCACCCCCGAGCAATATGATTTGGATGCGAAGGATGTCACCCCCGACGACCTGGTGGAAGGCCTGGCCTATACCATTACACACGATCCCGTCAATCCCAATATCGTGTATCTGGAAAGCAAAATGGGTGATCGCTATACCGCTCTTTGGGAACATCCCCAGGGACGGAGTCAGGAAAAGAAAGTAACGCTGCAGATTCCTTTCGATGGAACCTATACCGTGAGATTTGGCGTGCAGACCCGTGGAGGAGTAGTGTACGGTGAACCCGCCACATTCACCATCCAGGATTTTTATGCCGGTTTTGTGACCAACGAGCTCTGGACGTTATTGACCGGCGGAGTGGGTGCTTCCAAAACGTGGATCCCCGACAACGGTCAGTATGGTCTGGCTCCCGGAGAACTCTCCTATGCCGATCCGGGCGGAACCGTGGAATGGAACAACTGGTCTCCCAACTGGGAACCGGCTGCCGGATTTACGATGGCAGCAGGCGATCATCCCATCTGGGAAAGCAGCATGACATTCGACCTGATCAATGGTGCCAACGTATCGATAGACGATCGTTCCACCGGTGGGGTAGGTGTAAGGAAGGGCTCTTTTATGCTGAACACCGACGCACATACCATCACTTTTACCGATGTGGACCTGCTTCATACTGCCGGATGGAACCACATGACCAGCAACTGGAAAAAAGATTTGAAGATCCTCACGATGACGGAAAACCAGCTGAGAATCGGTATCCTGCGTCAAAAAGATACCTCCGGCGAGGATCCCTGGTGGGTCATCTGGAACTTTGTGAACAAGGAATATGCCGACAATTATGAAGCACCGGCACAAGAGATCTTCCCGACACTGCCTGATGACTGGAGAGACTATGTGGAACCCAAGACCAACCTGGTGACGACCTACAAGCTTTCCGACGACAAGCCCTTCGACTGGTGTAACCTCGACGGATCACAGAAGGGAATTGGAAACATAGCTGCCCGCAGTGGCGTGGAAGAAGTGACGCTGGTACTCAATAGCGGCACGGGCGATTATACCCTTACCGATATTGCGGGCGTGGAACATAAGGGGAAATATAGTCTGAGCGGTGAGGGGATTTATACCTTCAGCGACCCCCTTCCCGAGATCGTCCTCTCCAACGATGGCAGAGCGCTGTTTAAAACCAATCCGGACCGCACACTGCGCATCATGTCGTATGAAACCAGTGATTTTACCGGCGGACTCACCGATCTGTGGTTGGCGAGCAAGGAGCTCGATGACCAGGCCAATCTCTACCAGTACATGGGATATCATTTTGTAGCACAGAGCGCCGCTGCGGTGAAGTCCTACAAGGCAACCATGCACTTCTTCGATCTCGGTTGGATCTTCACCGCATCGGAGCCACTCTTTATTTCCGGTGATGGCGATTACACCTTTGTCATCGCAGGAGCGAGTGATGCGCCTTATGGCATGTATCTCGATATCCAGAAAATATTGAAAGACAATCCCAACATGGATGTAGCCATCAAGGAGATCAAGGTCGATGGTGCCGCCATTCCATTTGACGACACGGCAATTGACCGCGGTGTCGGCGATGATGCGACCACCGCAAGGCGGTATATACTCAACCCCTGGGGCGCCACCGTAGGCGATACACCCAACTACGTGTTCGGTTCATCCATCGCAGTGACGGTGACGGTCAAGATGGATAACGGCACTCCTTTTATTGTGAAAAAAGAGTGATCGTATCGCTTTGAAGATGATGAATTATAATTGCATAAAAATAAGATAATCATATGAAAATAAGATATATATCAGCCACTCTTTTACTGGCAGCCGCTCTGTTCGCCACATCGTGTGATGTGGAAGATGATTATACCATCAGAACCGGAGAGATTATTTCGGAGATCACCACGGGATCTGCCAGCGTGACCGCAATTGCCGCGGAAGTGACCGGTACCGTGAAAGATCTCACGCTGGTTTCGTCCGCCTCCTACGAGGTGGGTGCTTACTACGGCACCAATGCCGACCCTACCACTGCTGGCAGCAAGAAAAGCGGCAGCGTGGATGAAAACGGGAATGTGGTCACCGCAATCACCGGGCTTACCACCGGCACAACTTACTATTATGCCACCTATGTGACGTTGCAGGATAAAGTAACCAAATTTGGCGACATCAAATCATTCGTGGCCACCGCAGCGAAAGTGACCACGAAGGAGGCGGAGGAGATCACCGCCAGCAAAGCAACCCTTTTGGCCGATATCAGCGGTACCGAGGGCCTCGCATCATTTGACACGGGAGTGAAGATCTCTTTGTCTGCCGACGATGTCACTTCCGGTATCACCCGCGAACTGGGCGAGGTGGGCGGTTTGTTGCCGGGAACGACCTACTATTATGCGGCATTTGCCAGGATAGGAGACGGGTATCTCTATGGTGAAACCAAAACGGTGACAACCCTCACGCAACAGATGGAGTATGTGGATCTGGGACTCAGCGTGATGTGGGCCACGCACAACATCGGGGCTGACAGTGAATCGGAAGCCGGAACGCTCTTCGGTTATGGTGACCAGACGGCCATGATGACCTCGGCCAAGCTGGAAGACTATACTGCTTCCGATGTAGCAGGAGGCGTGAATGATCTCATTTATAACCTGGATCTGGATGGAGATTCCCCCGTGAAGAGCCAGATGCCTACCCATGCCCAGATATCGGAGCTGGTGGAAAAAACCATCCAGCAATGGACTGCTGTCGACGGCGTGGAAGGCGTGCGCTTCACGGCAAACAACGGAAACAGCATTTTCCTTCCGGTAACCGGTTACCGTAACGGAGAAACAACAATTGCCGATGGTGCGGGCTACTACTGGAGCGGCAATGTAAGCTCCGTTCATGGCGACTATGCCAACACGTTGACATTTGCTGGCTCATCCGCCAAAACCGGTTTCTCCAAACGGAGTCTCGGCCTTGCACTTCGTTCGGTGCGTGCCTATGCGGAGGTGAATCCCGAATCGGGCAAGCTGGTCTTTGGTGATATTGAAGGCAATGGGCGGTTACGGATCGAGATTTATAACGAATTTGGCGCTACAGCAAGCAATCCGCCCATCGATCCTGCCTCCATCAAGTTTGCCAGGAACATGGTTGTTTCGTTCACCCTCACCGGCATCACCGACAACCTGAAGAGCGACGCTGCCGGTTCCTACGTGGCCGGTCTTGAGTACTCCGACCCGAGCTGGGGCGTGAGCTATTGGTCCAACCTCGCCATGGGTAAGTATGAGGCCCTGGTCACCGGCGACGGCACCTACACCGTGTGGATGGAAGTCACATCACAGGCCAACGGCGCCATCGTATTCTGTGTGGATATTGCCGGCCTGGGTGCCGACATCGACGACTGGTCGAAGGTGGGCGTGGAAATAAATGCCATCAAGCTCGATGCCAATGTGGAACAGGCCGTGAATCGATCCATTGTTAACTTCAACAACAAAGATGGAAACGGCGTTGACGGTCGCATTGAAATATACAATGAATTCAGCACTTCCGGGGCAGCGGCCCCGGGGACCTACAACAGCAGCCTAAAATTCAATGGCTTGATGATGGTCGACTTTACCCTCAGTGGAATCGATGGCAACCTGGTGGATGGCGCATCGGCCGATTATCGCACCGAGCTGAGCTATGCCGATGCGGACTGGAACCCCAGTTATTGGGGTGGAGCCGGCTATGGGGGCGTCACCGTTACCGGCGACGGTACCTATCGGGTTTATACTTACCTCAATGGAAATTGCGAGGGTGCCGTGGTTTGGACGATCGAGCTGTACAACCTCTGGGTACAGCTTGTTGATCCATCCAAGGTCAGTGTAACCATCAACAAGGTGATTACCCCCGGCAAGTATTGACTTTATGAACAGTGACAATTCAGTAGAATCGTATGAGAAAACACTTTGAAAAAATGAATGTTTCCTTGCTGCTTGCTCTTTTGATTTGCATGATAGCCTGCTCCGGTGAAGATGAGCCGGTCGCCCCGGAAATCATGCCGGCCCGTTCGGAATTGATTTTCTCCAAAACGGGAGGGAGCGAGATTCTGTCCGTCAAATCGAATGTTGCACTGGAGGTGAAAAGCAATGAGGAGAGTTGGTGTCGGGTGCTGCCGGCATCCTCTTCTTCAAAAAGTGTTTACCGGTTTACCGTGACGGCAGATGCCAATTCCACTACCAGCGACCGTTCCACTACCCTGACCGTGAAAGGGGGCAATGTCACCCAAACCGTAGCGGTAGTCCAAGCTGCTGCCGATGGATTGATGGTTGCGCCAACTGCGTTCACGGATATAAGCGCCGAGGGCGCTCAGATTGAAGTCCGGTTGACAGCAAACGGACCGGTCACCGTTGCCTGCAACGAGGGCTGGATTACCGAAGCAACCGCCCGTGCCGCGATGACAGAACAGACCAGAACCTTCAACGTGGCGGCCAACTATGGAGCGGAACGAACCGGAACAATCACCTTCACGTTGGGCGATCTGACGGAAACGGTTACCGCCACCCAGCGGGCCGGTACGATCCCTGATGTGGGCATGGAGAGCGACGCCACGGTGCTGGCAGCCAAGATTCATGCTGGCTGGAACATCGGAAATACCCTGGAAGCCATCGGTGGAGAAACGGCCTGGGGGAATCCCAAAATCACAGCAGACTATATTGTAAAAATCAAACAACTGGGTTTTAACGCCATCCGCATTCCCTGTGCCTGGGATCAGTACATCGAAGATGTAGAGAACTACAAGATCAGGGAGAGCTGGCTGGATCGTGTCAATGAGGTGGTGGGCTATTGTGTAGCCAACGATATGTACGCCATCGTCAACATCCATTGGGATGGAGGGTGGCTGGAAAACAACTGTACACCCGACAGGCAGGAGGAAAACAACCGGAAGCAGCATGCTTTGTGGACGCAAATCGCAAACAGGCTGAACCACTACGACGAACATCTACTCTTTGCCGGAACCAACGAACCCAACGTGGACACCGCCCAGAAGATGGCCGTGCTGAAAAGCTATCTGCAGACGTTCATCGATGCGGTACGCGCCACCGGGAGCAACAATGCTGTCCGCAACCTGATTGTGCAGGGACCGAATACCGATATCGACATGACCCACAGCCTGTTTGGCGATATGCCGACCGATGTGGTGCCCAACCGGCTGATGGCGGAGGTGCATTACTACAATCCCTGGACATTCTGCGGCATGACACAGGATGAAACCTGGGGCAGGATGGCCTACTTCTGGGGGCCTTTCGCAGTAAGCGGATCGGATCGCAATTCGACTTTTGGTGACGAGGCAGAGATGAAGTCCTTGTTCGGCAAGATGAAGGCGAAGTTCGTGGACAAAGGGATCCCGGTGATCCTGGGTGAGTATGGTGCCATCACCATTCGCACCGGACTGGGAGCAAACCAGGAGGCACACGACAAGTCGCGCAACCTCTACGACGAAACCGTGACCCGCGAAGCCAAGAACCACGGGCTGGTACCCTTCTACTGGGAAACGGGCAGGGTGGTCGATCGCCATACGGGTGAAATCAAGGACCATTATGCCATGGATGGCATAATGAAAGGAGCGGAAGCAGGAAAATATCCATTTTAAACAGGAATAGGTGATGTCAATAAAATCATATTTTATCCATAAGGGAAAATTCCATTTGGTTCAAACGGCTATCTGCTTGGTTGTCTTTTTATGCATGGCTGGCACCTTGCAGGCTCAAAGCGGCTATCAGAATCCAATCATCAGGGGATTTAATCCCGATCCGAGTGTGTGCCGGGTGAACGACGACTTTTACCTGGTGACCTCTTCGTTCGAGTATTTCCCCGGATTGCCCATTTATCACAGCAAAGACCTGGTCAACTGGCAGCAAATAGGGCACTGCCTTACCCGCGATTCTCAGCTTCCGTTGCAGAAAGCACCCGCCTCCGGTGGTTTGTACGCGCCATCGCTACGCTATCGTGAAGGGGTGTTCTATGTGATCTGCACCAACGTGTCGGGAGGGGGTAATTTCTATTGTACCGCCACCGATCCTGCCGGTCCGTGGAGTGACCCCATATGGGTTGATATCAACAGCATCGACCCCGATATCTTCTGGGACGACGATGGCAGAACCTATTTTGTGACGCAGGGAGATGAAGGAATCCGGATTACCGAAATCGACATACAAACCGGTAAGACAGTGGCTCCCGAGCGTCTTGTCTGGGGAGGAACCGGCGGACGTTTCCCGGAGGCTCCCCACATTTACAAAAAAGATGGCTACTATTATCTGATGTTGGGAGAAGGAGGCACCGAATACATGCACAGCGTGACCATCGGGCGGAGTAAATATCTCTACGGACCTTATGAATCTTGTCCGCTTAATCCGATACTTACCCACGCCAATCGTCGGGGTCAGGCCAACCGGATCCAGGGTGTGGGACATGGAGATATGGTGCAGGCGCAGGATGGCTCCTGGTGGATGGTGTTCCTCGGCTTCCGGGTCACACACCAGTGGGCTTATTACCATGTGCTCGGACGGGAGACCTTTCTGGCACCGGTGGACTGGCCCTCAGGGGGATGGCCCCAGGTGAACGGCAATGGCACCGTCTCCCTGGAGATGAACGTCCCCACACTGCCGTTGCGGCCGTTCGAGGCTGCTCCCGTCAGGGCTGACTTCAATGAGGAAAAGCTGAGTTACGACTGGCAATACCTGCGCAATCCCATCCGGGAGAATTACTCCCTGACTGAAAAGAAAGGTTCTTTGCGGATCACCGCATCTCCCTACACCCTGAACGATGCCGACGCGGTCTCCGTGGTATGCCGGAAACAGACCGAACATGATTTTATGGCAGCAACGGAGCTGGAGTTCAATTCTGCGTTCGAGAACGAAGAGGCTGGAATGACATTGATCCAGAACAACACCCATCATTACGACCTGCTGCTCAGGAAATCAGGGGATAAGCGGTTGGTGCAGTTGCGTGTCCGCGTGGGATCGATCTCGTTCATTGCAGCCGAAAAGGCGGTGAATGGGAACAGGGTATTGCTTAAAATGGAGGGTTCTCCTGATCAATATTCATTCTATCTTGCTGATCCGCTCGTAAGGGAATACATTGAATTGGGTAAACAGGATACGCGCTACTTGAGTACCGAAGTGGCAGGAGGGTTCACCGGTGTGATGATCGGGCTCTATGCTTCATCCAATGGCAAAGAGAGTAGTGCCAAAGCTTATTTCGACTGGTTTGATTACCAAGCGAAAGAATAAAATGATGTATGAAGGCAAAAACAGATTTCCAGTTCTCCACAAAAAAGGATGCAACCCTGCGGCTGCATCCTTTTACACACATATATCTTGTGTTTTCTCTTATTCGTTTACTTTTGGCATCATGACAATCGTTTTCTTGTTCCCCTGATTTATCAGATTTGCAGCAAACTCCTTAATCTCTCCAGGAGTGACTGCATTTACTGTCTCAATGTAGTTGGTGTAGGTATC